>Ga0136643_10003376_pt1 | contig 21509 bp, 8 predicted proteins | sample TergutLab28metaG_FD_96883 | JGI IMG/M metagenome (GOLD analysis project Ga0136643, IMG submission 96883) | Labiotermes labralis P1 segment gut microbial communities from Petit-Saut dam, French Guiana - Lab288 P1 (version 3) (version 3) | ecosystem: Host-associated > Arthropoda: Insects >...
TAAGCTCCTGGAATGGCCCGACCGTTCATGTTTGCTGCTTTATGTTAGCGCGCGCATCCACTAAAACATTCGTTAGCCGAGTCCGAAAAACAGCGAAAAAAATCTTCGTTAGCCGAAAAATTCCTTAGCAGTGTCACTCGTTAGCCGAGGTATCACTGTAATTAAACTGCAAATGCATTCGCTGATTAATCCGGTCCATGCAATTTAACACCAACACTTAGCCTTATTGGCCTTGTCGATTTCTACAGCGCGACATCCCCTAGCGGGCCAGGGCCCCTTCATCGTCGAGGTTTCATGATCACACTCAGACACACCACATTCGGTAGGACTCCTCTTGAGCCCGCCGCAGAGACCTGTACCTAACAACACACAACACTCACAAGACTGACATTAATTTCCCCGCCGGGATTCGAAGCCGCTATCGCAGCAAGCGAGTTGCCATATACCAAAGCCTCAGACCGCGCGGCTGCTGAGTTTCTTATTGGTCTAGACTCCATACTTACTCCATGGAGCAGAATCCTTCTTGAGAAGGTAACCGGTTCTCAACTAGTCAAGAAATTACCCGCATTGTATGGAGCCCAAACGTTCCTTAGCGCTTTTACAAGTGCCCGCCATCTGTCCCTATCCTGATCCAGATCAATCCAGTCCATGCCCCCCATTCCTTCTTCCTGAAGCTCCATCTCAATATTATCCTCCCATCTACGCCTGGGTCTTCTAAATGGCCTCTTTCCCTCACTTTTCACCACTAAAACCCTGTATGCACCTCTTCTCTCACCCATACGTACTACGTGCCCCGCCTATCTCATTCTTCTCGATTTGATCACCCGAATAATATTTGGTGAACAGTACAAATCATTAAGCTCCTCGTTATGTAGTTTTCTTCGCTCACCTGTTACCTCGTCCCTCTTGGGACCAAACATTCTCCTCAGCACCTTATTCTCACACCCTCAGCCTAGGTTCCTCCCTCAATATGAGCGACCATGTTTCACGCCCATACAAAACCACAGGTAAAATTATAGTTCCATAAGTCTTAATCTTTATATGTGTGGATAAGAAACTGGAAGACAAAAGATTCTGCATCGAATGATAGCAAGCATTCCCTAACTTCAATCTGCTCTTAATTTCTTCCGGAATAGAATTTTTGGTCTGATAAGTTTGTTCCCAAATATTTGAACTATTCCAGCCTTTCAAAGGAACTGTTGTCAGTCTTTATACTGTGATTTCGTCCTGCATTCTTATCTCGAGACATGATCATTACTTAGTTTTATCAGCATTTACTTCTAGTCCAGTATCATTATTAGCAACTACGGAACCACCTGTGCTTTTCGTTAGAGTATATACTCGTACGCTTCGGTCCAATATATTACCATAATCAGTATAAATTAAAGCTGATGTGTGCCGTTCAATTTCAAGCCGTTCTGGTCTCCCTGAAACCTCCTAATAGCATACCCTACAGCAGTTCTAATTGCCCTGTAATATCCAGATGTTTACCCCGGTGTTTTAAAAATATTTCTTAACCATCTGACATATTCAACACAAAAACATACGTTGAAATGAAGATTAACTCAAAAAGTTTGTCCGCAGATTCCCAGTTTGCTTCTATCGTAACACATCAGTTGCATAGCCGAGATCTGACCTCAGCATATCATGATAGGTGAGAGATGAGGTCCGAACAGTTGCCTGCTGAGATCACCAAATTTGACGCCCCAGTATTGCTTCTTGTGTGCTTTCTTGGAATTGGAAGAACACACACACACACACATATATATATATATATATATATATATATATATATATATATATATATATATAAAACAAGACTTAATACCGCCACATTCCAGCAACTCTGCTAGTTGATTACACTCTACGTAGGAAAAAGGGAGACCCCATCACGTGACCTCCTAGGTCAGCAGATTTAGCACTCTGCAAGTGTTTCTTACGAGGCTGTGTCAGAAGATCTGGTCAGTGACCACCTTGCGTTATCTCTAACAGCTGTCACTGCTGCTGTTACAGCCAGTTACTCAGTAATGCCAAGGTGCATGTGGGCTTAATTCAGGTATCGGCTAGACATCTGCCGTGCCACGAAAGGTGCACGGGTGAGAATTTTATGACAAAATGTTATAAGTAACATTTACTTCATTCTTTTGTATTCTTCATTATGTTTAATGGTTAAGAAAATATGGCTTCTAAACTACTGTTCCGACTTCTTGTAAAAAAAATTGGCTTACTTCATACAGATTTGTGTCACTCATCACATCTGGTTCTGACGATGGAGCTAGATAACCTCGAAATCGTCAGTTTTATTCCGTAGCCGATCGCCCGAAAAGCCTTCATTATATTTAGTTGCCCATTTTACTTTACGTCTTACGTGATGCAGGCCACAGTGAGCCATCGTTGAGTACGAAATTATTTTATTAGTTCATTGCACGAATAGTTAATGGGAAAGAAGCGAATCTTTGTCTTTCCATATGTATTTCATCTCTCAAACCATTTAACCGTTATCCGCCAACTTTGCCACGGTAAATAGTTGCCGACAGATGTCTAGAAACTTCTGTATTTTGGCCATTTATTGTCATTGTAGGCCCTACTTAAAAATTACGTTTAGTTCATAAAATGTTACAATCTTACGACTTTCGTTTCTCGTATCTTTCATTAATTTTTCATATGAAATGCCTATTGTTAGTCCTGTCTTTTTATTTTTTTATTTTTTATTTTCTTTTCCAAATTAATTCTTCAGAAACAATTCATAGGGCAGTAAATGGACACGTGGCTAGAAATATCAAATATAAAAATATAAACTCTAACCCAAGGGCAGAGAAATCCCGTGCGTCAGGTTCCCGTGGTGACTAACTGTAGTACAGTGGCGCCTAATTTTTTGCGGGTCCTCAGTATGGTACTTTCTTCATGTCACTCTTCTGACGCCTAGAATATATGACTCTTAGAGTTCTAGAAAATTTGGACACCCCTGCCCTAACCTAAAACTTCAATTTGCTACATTTTTCTTTATGGACAGAATTTAGAGAAACCAAAGAAAGCTTTATTACACCGCTGTGCGGATTGTGCTTATGCTGCCGATCACCTTAGTCCTGTAGAAATCTAGATTGCAGAATCGAATCCCGCTCGAGTCATGAACTCGGGCCCAGGTTTTCGGTGTTGTATACTGCAGTGCACATACACACCTTACATTGAGCCCACCCCTTCTGAAGGGAGTCGCACAATATTTCTGAAGTTTTCATATTTTCAGAATTATTTCTAAATCGCAATCAGTCCGATGGTCCATCTGAAGAATGTATCTCAGGCAGAGTAGCGTCTGCCTGTTTTGTTTATCTTTGACAACAGTAAATTTGTGTCTACAATAAATGAAATGAAGATGAGTGAATTAAGCAATTAAGAAGACACTCGTAAACTGCAATTCAAACTGAAATACCAATTTTAGCTTTTGCTCACTTCAAGAGAAAATGGCTGATGTTGACCTTCAGATGTGGGTGACGGTCTGAACGGAGGAATGTGTGACTTCTCTGTCAGTCGCTGCCACAGGGCTGTCTTCCGGTAAGACAAGTCCAAGTTACGAGGCTGTGCTCGCGATTCGGGTCAGGCAACATCGAAACTTGTATCTACTAGGTTGCGTAAGGAAACTGTCTCCTCTTATCGCGTCTTATTGCCGTGGATGTAGAACTAATATTTGATATGGAGTGATGAGTTCCAGGATCCGCACAAAAATACCTGTTGTTAGATGGGAGGTGTTCACAGCGTTGAGAAGTCGGAGAGTGGTCTGGGTAGTGTCGTGCAGTAATATAGGTAGACTGTACCTTGGTTCAGGCCGGCTACAGGGGCCGCGCGGTCTAAGGCGTAGGTCTGCGGCCGCTCGCCTGCTGAGACTGTGGGTTCGAATCCCACTGGGGGCATGGATGGATGTCTGTTGTGAGTGTTGTGTGTCAGGTAGGGGTCTCTAGGACGAGCTGATCACTCGTCCAGAAGAGTCCTACCGACTGTGGTGCGCCGTTGTGTGTGATCTATGATTTTGATTTATGACTCCGTGCTACACGATGTCATAAATCAAAGGCTCACAACCCGGAAACACTTTGTAGTTGATCAAAAATAACTTGTTGCACATTTTCACTTGAAAATCCTGAAAAACTCCCGCAGTTATTGGGAATAAAAAAATATAACCATGTAGATGGCTATGATCAGAGCACACTTCCCCACAGAAAGATCCTCTTTAGATTAATTATTCTGTTATATCTTTGCCTTTGCTTGAAAAGATGAGCATTACTCAGCTGGTCAAGAAATTTCCTGCTCTTATGGAGCCCCGGGATTCATTACTCTTTCCACAAAACCCCACCATTGAAACGTATCATGAACCAGATGAATTCAACAAACAGCTTCACGTATTATTCCTCTAGTATTTTAAAGATTATATTAATGTCTACGCCTAAATCTACCAAGTGGTGCCGAATCGTAATATTTTCCGGCCAAAATGTATGCATTTCTTACCTCACCGTGCGCCCACACATGTATACGAGAAAACTTGTTATAAATTTAATCTACTCGTACTTTCGACAAGATGGAGAAGTCACTTGGTGCGATTTCAGGGCTGTACAGTAGATGTTCGAGGCACTCCCATTCAAACTGCTGCAACAGTGCTACCATCTGTCTGTCTGTGTGGGGTCTTGGCACCAATGATGGAGTGTTTGGTGTCAATTTCACGGCCCGGGCACCTTACCACTGGCGAAATCAAATATGTGAGGATATACAAATATCGATTCATACTGATAAATGTTCATAAGATTTGACATGGTCAAAAAAGAGATCTCGTGTCCCATATTTGTGCGATAAGCTGATAGTTGTGGTTTTATATATCGAAAGATATCTGTAGTCGGCAGGCAAGGGAAAATAAATAAATAAGAAACCTGCTATTCTGAGAAACACTTACTTACTTACTTACTTACTCCATGGTGCAGAGTTCTTCTTGAGAAGCTAACTGGTTTGCAGCTAGTCAAGAAATTCCCCGCATTTCACGGACCCCGAAGGTTCATTACCGCACTCACAAGCGTCCGCCACCTGTCTCTATCCTGGGCCAGCCCAGTCCTGTCCATATACCCACATCCCACCTCCTGGAGATCCATCCTAATATTATCCACCCATCTACGCCTAGGTATCACCAGTGGTCTCCTTCCCTCCGGTTTCCCCATTAAGACCCTATTCTGAGAAACACGGATTTGAAATTTTCTTACTGGCTACCGAACCAGGATGATATATTAAACATTGCGATAAGGACGGGAATGGGTGTAGTCAATCACAACTATACTTCGCGGCGATTTAATATACAGTAGAACTCCACTTATCCGAACCCTGGTTATCCGGATCGCCAATTATCCATATCGGCTTGGCCCTTCGGATAAATTTGTCGAGAATTCTTCAAAACTGACTGACCTTGAAATTTCCGGTTATCGGATCAAGTACAGTACAGTGTTTTGGCTTCTAGAACTTCAATTCAGGCGTGGTCGAAAAGTCTAGATGCGGATACATGCTGTAAATAGTAACACCCGAAACTGAAACTGCCAATGTAGCCTATTTTCAAAGAAAAATCCAATTATCCGGATTTTCTGCGTATCCGGATGGTTCGCCGTCCCATTAACCCGGGGAGGTGGAGTTCTGCTGTATATTATGCAACATACTTCGGCTGTAACTAAAAGCTTTAATCAGTTATTAGAAAAATGCTTATATAAAAATCACTTGCATACAACACGACAAGAATTAACGTTACTGTAACCTAAAATATATATTGGTGCGCTGTGCTTTAGACTTGTCATCCTAATAGCTGTAATTGTCGTACATCACGGAATTTTAAATATCATATCACAAGATTGCTGAATGTCTTGTAGCACAGCATAAAGAATATAAGCATGCGAGTTAAGTACTGTATATGTGTACATACACATGCATGAATTTATGAATATATGACTCTTACAGAACTTAAAAAATCATGTGGGCAATTTTTCAGGGCCAAGGATTAGACTGTGTTAAAAACAGTCACCGTGGGCGTTGACGCGGGCAGTCCCATTGACACACCAGCCAAAGGGTCTTCGGAATGAACTCCCTGAGCTGCAGATGAAACCACTGTACCACCGTGGCCGTGTGTTCTCTGTTTGACCCGAAGCTATGGATCTTGTCACTTTTTTTAAGGCGCAGAACGCTTGTCTCGCAGTGAAAAGTCCGATCTGTATTAGAAATGTTCCATCACCTGCCGTCGCTTGTCACGTGGAGATGGGCGTTTTCGTGCAACACAGTGACACCTCTCGTCAGCATGCCGGGACCCGACCCATTTTTTTGTTCAAGATCCCAAGGTGTCGGCCGGTTTCTAACTAGCACAATGCAATGAAGGCGATGACAAGGTCACTGAGTGCTAAATCGTTAAAGGTCCGTAGGTCTGGGTCGAACGAAGACAGTAAGACCTTAAAGATGCGTGTTCCACAGCAGTCCAGGGAGTTCTTGGCAGGGGGGATCTCATCATTTGGGGTGGAAACAAGATCCTGTCTCACCGTCTATGGAGACTTCCTCGCCCACGACGATTTCCGAAACGGTTTAATTTGAAGAATTTTTGTTATTCTTGATCCTGGAATATGGGACCGATAGAAGACAAATTGCCCCAGGGTACAACACCTTTTAAATGCTGAGAAAAACGTTTAATTTGCTAAGTCAGGCTCTTCTCTGGGTGTCTAGCTAAATTTCTGATTTGAATTTTTCGCTATTGTTCCTTCATCCCTTTTGAGTTTACGGTACGTGGAATCACAATAAATGTGAGATTTATCACAAACTAGAGAAGCGCAATACACTGTTGAATTTAACTGTAGCAGGCAATTATTATTATTATTATTATTATTATTATTATTATTGTTGTACTTGTGTAAAGACTGTGAAGTTGTAATGGCTAGCGGACTAGTGTACGAATCATAGCTAGCAGCAGGATGAAGTCTGCGAGCGAGGAGCCTTTCTCTTAGTTGTGCGGAGAAACGGAATAGTTTCACGTTGTGAGCAAGGTTCAGTGACGGATGTGACATCACATTCCACATTAGATGTCAATGTTCTTGGAAGTCCGAGGTCAAGATGTGATGATAATATTAGAATGTATCTTGAGGATTGAATGACAGCGTGTGAATCCCCCAGTGAACATTATGAGGAAACCATCGAGTGCATAAACAAATATGTAAATTTATGGTATTGTAAACAGCGTAGCCTCTTACATGTTTCGGCCAACCGTTGCGGCCATCTTCAGGTAGGTGTTCTTTAAAGGATGTATTGCATAGAACGTCAAAACAATTGACATCTTCAAGGGTCAAGAATCTCCTCGTGGCCATTGAAGATGGGACCGTCAGGTTGTTCCGAAACGTCGGCAAGGAATTGCAACTACTCGCTGCGTAATAACCCTGAAGAGCGCAGTTCTCATGTACCTCGCGGCAGAAGCCCGAAATCTCGGGGAAAAAACCTAATTTTCTACGCTCAACAAATTTGTATTGTTAAGTCAAGTACTTGTACAAGGAAATTCAATAAAACTCTGGATTTCTGTTACGGGCGACGATAATGATTACTCGCCCCGGGCATCAAAAACTTAGTTGCGTCACTTCCTCTTCATTATAGTCGAGTTTTTATTCTGAATGCTGGGCACACTTCGATATGCTTGTAGAAGGCACAATTTCATAGTATTTGTATTGTAGGCTCGTGTTGGACATTTGCTACTAAGTGACGAACTGTCCAAATGACAAGAAATACTGACTGACCTACTGAATGGCACATTAACTGGCTGGTCAGCCGGCTGAGAGATCCACTGCCTGGCCTGACTGACTGACTGAAGCTCTGGACAAGCGAAGTATTTTTACTGCTGCTAATGAGAAATATTTTGGGGGGACGGCGAGAGTGGATGGCTAACATACTGACATATTGACGACGAAGTGTGCTTAAATGACTGACTGTAACCAGCTCCCCAACACATCTTCCGTGGCAGGTACAGAACTAATCAACTGTTCAAGAAATCAAGACATTACGTATTGTTATGAAGCTCCATTCTCTGAATTTATTAAGGGCAGGTTCAACATGGTTCATATCGTCGCGACGTGCTGTTTAATGCCCATTGTATGTTACTCGCTCATATTCGTTTTGATTTCCCAAGTGATATACACGCATGAAGACAGTAGAGTCAGAATGTTCGACAACAAAATACTGAGAGGGATATTAGAATCTGGGAGGGCACAAGTTATATGAATATATAGTGAAAGGCAAAGCAATCCCTCTACATGCCTAGACAGGCCTCGAGGTTTTCAGGAGGTTGAGGCTTCCAGATTTCAAGACAGTCGGCACATAAAGGTGCTAATGTTTCCAGCCCTACGCACCGGCTGCCTTTACCCCCCCCCCCTCCCAGGATATATTCCTGGTTCTCATTTCTGTTAGAGATTTGAGTCGACCTCAGGACCATAGTGCCGCCAGTAGGATTATGTCAATAAAATTTTCCAATGACACCGTCGGGAAACGAACCCGCGAATAAAGATACAATACGTATCTAAAATCGCTTAATGTTGAGTATCTCGTTATTATTGTTTTCCTTTAGCAGATTTTGTAAGTGCGATTAAACTGAGTGTAAGTTGGGCGGAATATGTGGCATGCGTAGTGGACATGAGACACGTGCACCAAAGAGTTGTAGGGAAAATAAGCGAGAAGAGAGTACATGCAAGAACAAAGCATATATGATACACAATAGGCTATTGTAATTGATCGAAGCCAAATGCGATGTGAATATGTGGCCAGGTTTCAACTGGCTTGTCCTGAAATGTAATGTTCTTCTGCGAAATTTGGTGTGAGTTTGTTAGTTATGTTAGTGCACATAATTGTAGAATCGGTTGTAAGAAAGACTGTTAAGTATTTCATTTATGTGTAAGGAGTGTAAGCATCCGCTTTTCGGCCGGGATTTGGTTGCGTTGTCGTATCATGTAGCAGAAACTTCAAAGAAATAACAACGCTTAACGTTAGGAAACTACATTATACTAATCCATTTGAAAATATTTTATTTTCGTACTGTGCACTAATGTGCAATTTTTGCAACGCCCCTTTGTATCATCAGAGTACAGAGTACAACAGAGTATAAAATATGTCGCACAGCACCATCCGCACCGTACACACGACCTACGCAGCGGCTCTCAAGACCACCACTCATCCAGAACTCGGTGCAGAAAACCATGTGCTGCAACTCAACATCTAATGCTCCTGATGATAGGCGTATGTACCCTAAACATGTCGAGCTAAGAATACATCAATAAAATTACGTTGTTGTATCAAGTTGGCATTTCACATTATTCCATATTGCTGTACGCCTTATTTACTCGTATGTACCTCTTACATTAGGACATTTAAAAATATGCCAGTATTCTTATACGGCAGAAAACGATGTATAGCGACATTACAAAAGAGACATGAGTATTATAGCTGCATTCAGAAAATCTTCAACAGTACTGACGCAGCACTGTAACACTATGGTCTACAGTACAAGGTAAGGATATGGATAGATAGACAAGTTACATTTCTTTAGAATTAAATTAAAGAAAATCTAATTAACACGTAAAACGTACGAGGTTGCAAAACGGTAATCTTTAAATAAATTTATTTAGTTGGTGAAAGTCTAAAAGAAAGGAAAAACTTTGACCTGGCCCTCCCGACGCTTTTGTTGCAGATATCCTATGCTCTTGAAGCATGACTTTTTTTTTTTTGTAACGGTGTTGTTAACAACCGAGGCGTGTCTGCCTCGTAATTTCGAGATGACAGTGACTAATATGTTAACACAGCTTTAGATCTGCCACTGTGTGAAGAGTGGGGGCAGTTGGTTGAGGCACTGCGCTACAAGCCGTAAGGTCGCGGGTTCGGTTCCCGATATTGTCAATGGAATTTTTCATTAACATAAACCTTCCGGTCGCACTATGGCCCTGAGGTTGACTCAGCCTCTAACAGAAATGAACACTGAGCACCAGGAATATTTCCTGGGGTGGGTAATGGCGGCCGGTGCGTAGGGCTGACAAACCTTTAAGTGCCGACTGTCTTGAAATCTGGGAGCCTCGACCCCATGGAACCTTAAGGGCCCGTCCAGGCCTGTAATGGGATTGCTTGACTTGTGTGCGTGTGTGTGTGTGTGTGTGTGTGAAAGGCAATTTGTGTCTTGACAGAGTGATTAGCTTGTCACAACCAGTGTAGTTCTAATGAGTGTATGTTCTTGCGGTGGCCTTGACTTCGACGGTTCTTGTCCTTGCCACATTTTCACACTCGACTGTTTGTCGTTAAGGGGTGAGCAAGACAGAATTGATGATTTGGAAATTATTTCCAGGAAACTTTTTTCTTTTGGTGTTTTGTAAAACGTTTATGAGGACTTATTATTTATAACTTGAAACCTACGGAGGGATACCATAAAATCCTCATTATATCTGCATTAGTATTTATTTACAGATAACGCAATAAATTGCGTTTTATATGTCTGAGTTTGAGGATATGAAAGCTTGACAAGAGATACTACTTTCACATCGTTCGAATCTGTTACCCACCGTTGTGATCAGGAGTGATGAAACGACGAAGAGGAGGGGGGTTAAACATTTTCACGATGTCCGTATTTCTCTTTACCCTGCGAAGACTGAAATTCATCTGAATTTATGTAAACAAGATAGGCAACCTACGTGTAACATAAGACTGAGGCGCGTAGCTGACGTCTTCGTGTGTGATAAAATGTAAATTTTGTTGATTAATATTTCTTAAAAACTCCTTCGAACTGAAGTCTTGGACTACGCACTCGCCATGCTTATGAACATAATAACAAAGAAGTTGAAGAATTTTGTAATTGAGAAAAATTATTCCCTTCCCTAATTGTCGTTGCTACAAGGTTGCTTCTTATTTGGAGCATACGAAATACGTATATCTTGCATATTATGTGTATATAGGGAACAAGTTTAAAAAGGCTTATTTTATCAACATGCTGGCCAGAAAATTTAGTCATAATTTCAGTTATAGAATACACGTAGTCATGTGAGATATTGGACCCGTAAAAGAAGAAACCGATAGTATCACATACTGTGTTCTGAGTTGCGAAGAATGAATGAGAAACTTAAACACATTACTGCCAAGAGAAAGTGTTTTTGTTGGTGTTTGTGATAACTGAAGAATAAGAAACAATTAGATGCTACTTATTATTTTATTGTACTTCTAATAGGCTCAACATGTTTCGGGCACTACTATGCCCATCAGCAGGAGCTCACGATTATAATGTTGATTACCACATTGGTCGTTTCGTTCTTGGTTTGATGTAGGTTGGAAGTTAGGTGCAGGTAGGCTGGAGTAGTGTCCGGGCTGCAGGCTATAGCACGACTCATGCCATAGCCTGCAGCCCGGACACTACTCCAACCTACCTGCACCTAACTTCCAACCTACAGCAAACCAAGAACGAAACGACCAATGTGGTAATCAACATTATAATCGTGAGCTCCTGCTGATGGGCATAGTAGTGCCCGAAACATGTTGAGCCTATTAGAAGTACAATAAAATAATAAATAGTATCTAGTTGTTTCTTGTTCTTCAGTTATCACATTGATGCACGATCCAACACACATCAAATTTTACATAATATTTGAAGTTTTCACGGCTAAGACTATGGCGATATTGTCTTCGGGGTTGCTTCGCGACCTTGTATTCTTGTAGAAATTTACTAACGTTTCGAAGAAACCTCTTGACTGCTTCCACAGAGTGTCCATCTACTTTGAATACGGGGGTTCATGAAATACGCAGGCAGTAGTTCCCCCAAAACTTCCGATAAGTACTGCCAGTCTGCACGGATTGACATCGAAGGAACCGTGAATGCTTATTTTATATAAGTATTATTTGTTTTTGGCGCAAAAGCCCCCAGTGGGCCAGGGACTCATCATTCAAGAGGTTTCTAGATCACACACAACGACGCACCGCAGTCAGTAGGACTCCTCTGGACGAGTGATCAGATCGTCGCACACATCTACCTGATAACACACAACACAACAAACTTTCATGCCTCCGGTGGGATTCGAACCCCCAGTCTCATCAGGCAAGCGGCCGCAGACCTACGCCTTAGACCGCGCGGCCACTGGGACCGGCATTTTATATGAGTACAAAGATTTTTAAATGAGAAAGAGATTTTGAGATATATGGTGAAGTTAGTTTTAGTTGAATGTAAGACAGTAGGTACGGAAAAAATTTAGGCCTAAATAGATCCACCTAATTTAATTTAAATGCACGAACCCAAATTTAATCGAACCCTTCTAGTATTTGTGAGGACGAATCATGGGAAAGTGTAAAAGGACGAACACAATCTCCGTAGTGTGTACTCATTTTACTAATTTCGTACAAACTTCCATCAATAGTGAATTGAATTTTCAGTGTATTCTATATTTTCAGTTGTTTAGGATTCTGTCAGGATTTTCGACATGATGTGTCGAAAACTTTTGTCTAGGATAGAAATTAATTTCTAGTTCAAATTTTTCTTCAATTATTTGTACAGTATGACTAAGATATGGTCTTTGCAGTTTTCAACAATAGGAATTCCTTTTCCCTTAATATTAATTGTAATTTTAATGTGACTGTCATGTCTCTGTAAGAACTAAAATATGGATCTCACGTGCAACATGTCATATGTAGACACCGAGAATAAGTGCAAGTGAAAGTAGCGTATCATTTTGACCTTCAAGCTAATGGCAAAGAATTATAATGTTAAACACGCGTCGTCAGATAAAATATAACGTATTAAGATACTGCAATTTCTACATCAGCCCAGAGACATTTTAAAGCCTTGTGAACCATAGTCCGATACAACAAACCTGAGTTCTTTGTTTCACAAGAACTTAAATTGAGTGAGAGTTCTGAAATATACGCTTAACTTTATGGAGAGAATAGCTCCTATACATAACAGATATCCATGAACTATTCTCCTTACTCCCCATAAAAATGGCATGGCACATAAACCAATGTATTGAATTCGTTATGAACTTCGCTAGAATCATATTGGACAGTACACACTCTATGAAGTATATGCAATTTTAAATAAATGTTACAGAAGTATAAACCACTCTCACGTTCCAGTCATTGTTTGTCACTATTTGTGGTGACAAAAATAATGAGAATCAATGAAATTTTTGTCTTTAAAAGTTCCGGATTCCGTCACGACTACTGCAATTAATGTCGGAATCAAAACAATATACATAGAAGGAAAATCCTAGGAGAAAATGCTCAATTTGGTATAGAAAAGTAACACTCAATTGCTGATAAATTACAATATAATATATTTATCTTGTGTTTCCAGGCCCTCCATGATGAAATATATTATCGAATGCATTTATTTCTCAGGTGTTGCTGTGGGTCACCGCTGCTGCTATGGTTGTAGCCTTGGACCCGACTGGCGTCAGGGTGAAAGAAATGAACCATGTGTCTAATGGTGCCAGAGGCAAGAGGACGCTAGATATCTTTCCACACGTGTCAAGATCTTATGGTTCTGCTGACCGCCGAATATCAACAGGTTCAACTGCAACCTCTAGAGTAGCCATATCAACGCATTACTTCGATCGTGGCACTCAACCGTTAACGATCCGCCACCAGACACGTGTGCCAGGCCATCATTCTGGGACGTCGATACGTCGACAACGCCCTCCTTCTGTCCCAGCGCCTCCCTACGCAGTTCAAATGGAACCTCTAGTGCAGTACTCTCAGCGCGATCCCTTGTACCATCAACAACAGAAAGAAGTATCGTCCGAAAAAGCGCCAGAGCAAACGAGTTCTAACTCTCTTCAGCAGGTAAAGAAAATTTCGACAACTCCTGGCCTTCCAGACGATCAAACAAAGAAGAACCAACATGTCGGCTCAAATGAATTAGCTTCTGCGGATTTAGTGCTACAAAACAACGAAGAAAATGTCATTCAGGCTTCTAGAAAAGATCCTGATTTTGCCGAAAGTAGCCAGATTTTACGTTTCCCTGATTCTTCTGTTTTTCTGGACAGCGAACCCCAGGGTGATCACCTCAGTACTGAGCATTTGTATCCTTATGACGCTAGTTCATACTACATACGAGAGCCAGAGCCTATTATAGAAATAATAGTGAAGGAGTCAAATGAGTCGCTACCACCTCCTCCGACACCACCAAGTCCACCGCCACGACCCCCTACCAAGGAGCCTGTTCAAGTATTTTATGTGAAATACAAGAAGGATCCCACTAAATATGGCAAGGAAGGAAGTGTTATATATGATGCTCCTATACCAGCTGTGACTCCAGCTACTAATAGTGATACAGAAGAACGCTATCCGCCGCCATCGGAAGTTCCCACATATACTGCAACACCGCCACCTTCACCGCCACAAACTACGACACTTAGAACAATTATTCGCCCGGATTCAGAAACATATCATGGCACTGGTCTCCACGTGACATTTGGAGACCCACGTGATGAAGATTCACATGAGGATTATGTGCAACAATCTGCCCCTCACCCTACTGTGATATTTCCTCACCAAAATTTCGGTGTACAGTATCATCATAGGCCTAGTTTTGTTCCTCACGAGCACCAGAAGAGACAACCAGAATCTTTCCAGCAGCAACCACCTGCCCCTTTGCAACCTTCGCAGTCACCATTCCACCAACAAGGGCCGTTCGCTTCCCACCAGCTAGCTTTTCAGAGACCATTGAACTCGCCACCATTTTTTCAACAAAGGCAACCTCAATTTCAACAACCGCCTCCATTACCACAACACGCGCCTTTGTCCCACCAGCCTCCCCCATTTCGGCACTTACCTCCATCGCTGACACCACCGCCGCAGCTACAGCCACAAAAACCACAATTTTCACAACAACCGCCATTCCAATTTCAACAACGTCCTCTACAGGCACCAGTTTCTCACAATCAACGTCTACTTCCTACACAGATCCAACAGTCTCAACAAATCCCTCTGCCCCAAGGACCCGTTTTCCAAGAACCGCTACAAACACCTTCTTTTCAGCAACCCCAAAATCCCCAACAGAGACCTAATTTTGCTGAACCATCTTCAACCCTGGAACACAGGAAACCTATATTTCCGGTACAACCGGGTGCAGGATTCATTCACCACCCTGACCAGCAGCGTAATAATCCTCAGCCTCCAGCTGCTCTACAACAGCAACTTCAGCTGCAGCAACAACAGCAATTTCATCTGCAACAACAACAGCATTTATTTCAACAACAACAACAACAGCAACAGCAACAACGAGAGCAACAACTTTTGCTTCAGCAGCAAAGACCAAACATCCAGCAACATCATCAGTTACCTCTCCAGCAGCAACATCTGCAGCAGCAGCAGCAGCAACAACAACAACATCTGCAGCTGCAGCAGCAGCAACATCTGCAACAGCAGCAGCAACAACAACATCTGCAGCAGCAGCAACAGCAACAGAACCAACAGCAACAATTGCAGCAACTGCAACCGCATTTACTGCCGAACAAACAACAGAATCCTTTCGGTGGAGAAATAGTGAAATCTATTTCACAGCAATTTCGCCTTAATCCAGATGGCCAGACAAATGAGCAACAAACTGGAACTGCGAATAACAGATTCAATCATAACGTTCAGCAGCAGATATTACCAACGCCATCTCCGTTGTTCCAACACCAAACACAAAATCAGCAACCTCTGTTCACTCACCAAACCGTGAATCGTCAACAACCCCAAACAGTCCTACCAACACCTGCTACTAACAACTACTCAGCTCCTCAAAAACTATTTTCTGGCGTGGTATCAAGTACCAGTTCCCCATTGACCGTGACCACGCCAAAGCAACAAGAGAGCAGTACGGAAATAACAAGTAATAAAGAAGACGATAAATATAAGAATGCTATTAATTCAAGTGCATTAGCGGCACTTCCGGATGAAGTCCCCGAAGATTTACGCCAGCAGCTGCTGTCTTCCGGAATCCTCAGCAATGCAGACATCCAAATATTAGATTACGATAAAGTTGGAGATATTCCGATTGAAAATTTACCTCCTGAAGCTCTAGAAAACTTCTACGGGGCTGCGGGTGCTGCCAGCGCACCTGTGCCATCCATCGTTGTCGCAAATGGTTCAGAGGCCCCGGTTGAGATGAAAGTTATCCGCTACGATCCTGCAACAGCTGAAGGACAGGAAGTCGCACAGAAGTATGTAAGGAAAGACGCAACTCAGGTGGACCCCGTGGTACTGAACGATTCCAAATATAACCGCTACTTGCCACTGAAAATAAATGGGGCCCAGTTCCCACTGCCTGATATTCCCGAACTCAGAGGTCGAAATGTAACCAGTGTTGTTGTACTTGCTCCGGTTGATTACGACTTCCAACAGAAGATTAACTACCCTACGGATGATGACTCTAACAGATCAAGCCGGGCGGCTCCCACTGAAGTGCGAGGGGTACAGTTTGTAGCTGGGGATACTCTCAAGGAATTGGTGAAGGAACCTACGTCAGAGAACTTTAAAAGATGGTTAGACAGAGAGAATGCAACAGCTGCTGATCAACAGTCAATTGTTTTGTTGGTCACCAGGTAGGTCTCATAAATAAATTATGTGTTGATTACGTTCGAGAAAAAGACACTTGCAAGGAGCATTGCAATTATTATTATTATTCCGTGCAATTATTATTATTATCATCATCATCATCATCATCTCCTTTGTGCAGGGTATTTATACTTATATTCCTGAGACAAACTGTGTCCCTAGGGAATACAGTGTTGCAGCTATTCTGTTGTTACTATTCATGGTGTTATCGTTAGTTTCAGTGTTGAATCTATTATTATTATTATTATTGTAAGCTCATTTTTCAACATAGTCTTATTTTTTTAGGTAAGTCATACCCGTTGCGTTCTTAGTACAAGTAAAAGATATAATACCTTAAACACAACTGTTTCTACACTGCACAAAAGCAGCTAAATGTTTCGGCTGTGAACTATGGCGATCATCATTCTTACTTTTAGAATCGGAAGCTGTTTAAGAGTTCCTTTCTCCTTCTTTAGCCCTGTCCCTGTTTCTGTTGTCTCCTTTTCCGAGCGTGTCTTTCTGAAGGCAGGCTCGTTTTATTGTAGTTAAAACACCTGAAATACTTTGCATAAGTAGCAGAGAATGAATATATAGACGAATGGGTAGTTCAATAATAAACATTGTGTTTGAATAGCTACATATTCCATATGAAGGTTTTTTAAGTGCAGTACTTAAAACGAAATTATCGTGAGGTTATGACATATACGTGGAAGTCAAGTTGAAGCGCTACGCAAATATGATTTTACACATATGTAATGTATTACTCACTCGACGCTGAAGACTAGGGGGTAGGGATTGTAATATTATATACCAATCAGAAGGTATTTATAGGGCATTGAAGTTAGTGTAGATATTTCCTTATAATATTTAAATTAGTGTAATTGCACACTTACTTACGTGAAGAAGCTGGTAACCACAAACAAACCCACGTCTTTTAACATAGCACATGAGCGAAGGCCTCAATTACACCGTGGCGGAAACCTGAAATCTCGCAAGTAAATTTCGGCTGCCCTGCTTCAAGGCAGCCATCTCCGGTGTATGAATGTAAAAGACGGCGAAGTACGCGAATAAAACAACGCATCTAGAAAATATATATTCTTCAAACTGAAGTACAGGTTGTTAGACGGAAGTGGACTATGACAATGAGTTCCATTCATGTTTATACAATGAGCCACTGTGAGAATGGCGACAATGTGTGGTGTTGAATACATGTGAAGTAGGGGTTATGTTGGACGAACCAAAACTAAATTCCTACCACAATTTTTGTGATGATTCCACCTTAAGACATTAATCACAATACATTTAACGGTTTCTGTCATTACAATTTCGGACTGGCAGGGAGGCAAATTTCATTATCCGGAATTCGAAACGTTCTGTGCCTTAAGTTTAGGTATTCTGGATTCTGCTTATAGGATCCGCTGTATGCCGCAGATGTCATGAATGGGATCGTGAGGCTGTTGGTTCTCAGACCGTAACTTTGAGGTTAATGACAATGCGATGTTTTGTTTGTTTAAAGGTTTGAAAGGCAAAACTTGCATTCGACAACCGCATCAACACAGAGAGCTTGGAAAGTGTTAGCGCTAAACATTGCATACTTTATTATTAAAGGATGATTAAATTTGGTTCGAGTCCACTAATAATAATGATCATAATAACAGTTATAGTAATAGCAGTAGTAATATTCCTGTTTTGTTGTCGTTGTTATTTTATTTCTTCCAGTTGTCACGCAGTTTAAACCGTGTAGTCTTTAGGCAACACAGACAGTGGAACGTTCTGATTCCCACCTGGTGAACAGGTGTTTATTCTCATTTCTGTTGTCAGTTCGTTTTCTATAAAATTCTGTAATTAATTTTGAGTTATTGCACTTGAATTGTGTTGGACATTGACCACCGTCCGAAGTGTATTGAATATATGTTTGATCACAATGCTCGTATATACTGCAGCGAAGCTTGTATGTTGGAATCAGCAGTAATCATAGGCCTGTGTACCAGAGTTCGGTTATAAAACTTAAGAAGGAGATAGCATTACGGAGGGATCAGATGTAAAGCTGCGAACTTGGTTGGACAGACTTAGTACTGGAACTTGTGAAACTCTCTGATTCCGTCAGAGAAGGGAATTTCTTGACATGTTGTGTATGTATCAGTTACTCAGGTGGCGAATTCCTGTACCTTGCTGGTCTCTTAACGAGATGGTTTGTGTAGTTGTACAGCTGCTTGATAATCCGTTTCGGACTACCCAATCGTAAACTCACCAATTACGAGTAACTACCTACAGCTCTAGTATTATTATCTCCAACAACGTCCACTAGTGAACTCCACCCTAAGCCATTTGACATACCTTCCAACCTCAAAGCCTGTGGCCTTCTTATGTTATCCTACAGCCTGCTTTGAATATTTCACAGTATCGCTTTAAAACATGCGTTGCGACAATCTCTGATTGCATTTTCTTCCCCACTCTAGCTATAGGTACAGTCTATAGTAATAATCTGTATTTAGCTGCCCCAGTAGCCCTAAGTAACCTCTATAAATCAGATAGTTTGTCGTTGCGTGACACCATAAAGTCCCTTTTAATTCAGCCCTGTTAGGTCCATATGTTTCCTGATCATTTTGTCGTCAGTGTTACTGCTTTTTAAAGTAAATCTTTGTCTCCATTTCGTTTCTTCAGCCCAATCAGTGGGACCAACACCAAGGATATCTTCATGTATGATGTCGCGACCCAGACGGTAAGCAAGCTTCGTGGAGAACTGAGCTCTGCTTTCGTGGAAGTGGCTGAATCCAACGCAAACAGCCAAGAACTGGACAATCTCGCAGCTGCTTCGGACATCGTGGAGCAATGGGAACAAAGTCCGTTTGAAGTTGAATCAGGTGAAGAACCCTTGGCCGCTTCTTCCGAAATGTATGAAGATAGAGTCCTGCCACATGAAGTAGTTGACATCTCTACAACTGCAACAAACCAGAAACTTATTTACGATGAAATCGAGGGAAAAAAGAAGAGTCCAGTTCAAGGTTATCTTGTAAATGCAGTCTCAGAACCGGACAGTGAAGCAAAAAATGATAAAATAAGCAACATGGTAATTGTTTCTTCTGGGTACAGTAAAACGAGTGATTTTACAGGTCCCGCCGTTTGACACGCTTGCCAACGACCAATATAATTCTAATGATATTTTGTTAAAAAGGATGTTATTCACGGATTTAAAAGTGAGGGTTTTTAGAAAAGAAAAGCATTCGGGGATTGTTCTGGGCGAAGAAGTAGCAATTATTACTAATCTAATCCCCATGGGTGTTGAGGCAGACATCCCATTAACACCGGCCGGTGGATCGTCTCCATGATGAACTACACGGGCTGCTGCTAAATCACTTTACCACCGCGACCTTGACGCAGCTCGCGAACGGGTTTCGTTTGAACACCCCTCGAGTTCTGTACATAGGTCAGTGAATAGCGTATGGAATAAAGACAGTAGCCCTCTCGTCCGCAGGTACTAGACCCATCTAAATGACTGTGTGAGCTATGTGCATCTCATATAAGTTTCCAGTGACTATATATAGGCATGCATGAAAATCTGCGGTCCCTTTTACAAACTTACTTGAAATATGAGGGTTGTTTGACCGTGCATCTTCCTCATGAGATGAAGTGAAATGCCAGCTGGATGCAATTAGGTGATTGTATTGATGTATTCTTAGCTCGACATGTTTCGGATACATACGCCGATCATCAGGAGCATTAGATGTTGAGTTGCAACGTATGGTTTTCTGCACTGAGGTTTTGGATGGGTGGTGGTCTTGAGAGCCGCTGCGTAGGTCGTGTGTACGGTGCGGATGGTGCCGTGCGACGGCACCATCCGCACCGTACACACGACCTACGCAGCGGCTTTCAAGACCACCAATCCACTAACTCGGTGCAGAAAACCATATGCTGCAACTCAACATCTAATGCTCCTGATGATGGGTGTATGTACCCAAAACATGTCGAGCTAAGAATACATCAATACAATCACCTAATTGCATCCAGTTGGCATTTCACTTTATTACTTGAAATAAATTGCAGTATAAAGTCTTCCATGGTATTCTGAAATCTGATATTCGCAAATTTACGAAATATGAACGTGACTTGTGTTACGTGTATGAAGTTTAATTTCGTATCGAATAAACGCTTCTTCAAATCATTTATTAAACTACACACTCTTGCAAACGAGGTAAATGCTCAACGAAATCTTATTTTTTTACTTAAAATTTAATTATATTTGAAAGAATGAACATTTACAGGTCGAAACTGTCTACGTACAATTTGACAATTCAACTCTTCTTTAAGAGAAAACAGCTCATATCTGTTGAGAAGTGCAAATTAATGGTGTTTCAGAAAGCAATCCCTCTTGGTTGTGATAATCTGGAGAAAGTAATAAACATACTATACCGCTAAGATGCACAGTTACTGCTAGCTACATCATGTTGCATTCCTTATGCTATGTAATTACGTTAAATACGAAATTTAATTGGGGTTCTATCAGTTACAGTAAAGCTCAGGAGAATCGTAGTATTTACAAGCTAGACTTTAAACATCCGATCCATAAACCATTTGGTACTTTTTATGCTCTTTCATTTTATCAGATTACTTCGAGAAAGTTTTAAAGGAACTGAAGCCGAGGAGCCTTGAATGCCAACCGGAATGTTGAAAATTATTTGTGCGCGATATTGATTCATTTCTGGGTCATCGGCCCATAGGAATATCGAACTTATGGGTGTTCAGTCGACCGAGATTGTGTGACGACAGACTGCTGATGATTTCCTGGTCATGTCTGTTGCAGCAGGGAACTTGAACATCCGGAAGGGGGGGGGGGGGGGGGGGGGCGTGGCTGAAGGGTACTTAAAACAAAAATATTTTTTTCCATTCTAAACGAAAAACAAATTCAAATGGAAAAAAAATAACGACCCCCAAAA
>Ga0136643_10003378_pt1 | contig 21504 bp, 9 predicted proteins | sample TergutLab28metaG_FD_96883 | JGI IMG/M metagenome (GOLD analysis project Ga0136643, IMG submission 96883) | Labiotermes labralis P1 segment gut microbial communities from Petit-Saut dam, French Guiana - Lab288 P1 (version 3) (version 3) | ecosystem: Host-associated > Arthropoda: Insects >...
TCAACATCAAATTCTACTGATGATGGGCGAATGTACCCGAAACATGACGAGCTAAGAATACATCAATAAAATTACCTAGTTGCATCAAGTTGGCATTTCACTTTATTTCATGAGGAAGATGCATGGTCAAACAATCCTCATGACCCTCCTATTTATACGTAACGTGATAAATCTCAGTGTAACTCGAATTATAAGCGAAGATGCAAGAAAGTCGACTAAAATCAACGTTGATAGTATCGAACCGACTCTGTCCGACAGTGGCAACGAATGTTTCTGGCCAAATCTTCTTCAAATAATACAAAAAAAAGGACCACCTCATCTTACGAGTATATTACGCACTTCCCTATCATGCGAAATATTCCTGTTTCTGCTATTCATGTGTCAGAATAAAAAACGTCCTTTGAAGAAACTACAAAAAATCACCCCGAACAAAGTACATACTACACAGTTAATACAAAAACCCGCAAATTAGGAGTTACGTCATTACGCGCATTAGAAAATTAGGAAAAGCGACTATCAGCTTTTCCAAATCTGTCTGTCCGCGTGGAACAACTCGGCTCCCACTGGACGGATTCTCACGAAATTTAACATTTGAGTATTCTTCGAAAATAAGTTTAGAAAATTCAAGTTTCATTACAGATCTGTCAAGTATAATGGGTACTTTACCGGAAGACCAATATATATTTTTTGATCACTTCTAGCTCAGTTCTTCTTAGAATGAAAAATGATTCGGGAAAACGCTGTAGAGAAAATCAAACACACGTTTCATATTCAGTATTTTTTTTTAAATCGTACCTTTTATGAAAGAATGTAGAAAAATACCGTAGAGCCAGGCAGGCCACATATGATAATATGGCGCATGCGCATTACATCCAGGATACCGACGGCTACAAACACACACTCTGCATATGTAACATTTCTTGTTGCGCGTCTCAATGTTACGTTATACATACATTCCCGGCCTTGTTGAAATTGTTACTGGGCAGTTTAGCATTCAATGAATGAATTTAGTTTAGAGGGGGGGATTGTGGGAACACGCGAGTTATTTACCAGACTGGTAGCCTATGCAGTTTGCTCTCTCTGGTTTTTCCGCGATTGGGGGACCTGATGAAAGGAATTTATTTATTTATTTTCCTGGAGTACAGCACGGACTGAAGGAGTTAGGTTGCAGTACCGACCTCAGAAAATGTATATGAGGTCAGTCCACAATAACAAAGTTCAATGAAATTTATTGTCTTTTCCTGTAGGCATCGAATCGAAATAATGAGAGTGGTGCGGATCCGTTCAGTGGTCAACCCGTGAGTATTCCCGGAGGTAAAGGTTATAGAGCCACTAATATGTTATAGTCTGCTGTGTCCGAGAAGCGAAAAACGAACGAGTACAAAGTTATGTATAAATCTCTGCTGTGATTACGTACAATTTAGGAGAAAGGAATGCGACAATATTACTATACAAAGGTGCTACCAATATTTCAGTTTTAATAAGCACACCGGCAGGAAATTTATCTTTTCGTAATTACTGTAAGTTTGACGCCCGCACATTATACAATACAACAAAGGCATCTCATTTCAATCTCTTAAATATTAAAGAAGAGAGATAAAAATTAACTTCAAAGTCTGTGAAATTTCGTGTAATTACATGCCACGGAACAATCAGAGCGAGAAACGAGTCCTGCTGAAAAGAGCTCATTAGTTTGCTACAACTTGAGGCAGTTGCAAAGAAATTAAAGCCTTAAGTCTGTTTCTTTTTTCCTCCCGCTTGTTTCAAGTGGTAGGTAAAACAGATAACGAAGGCTAGCTTCAGGGTCCAAGGAGAAAAGGGGAGGGGGGAGGGGCATAAGGAGAGGCGTTTTGTTTTAATTTATTTCAGTGTTGCGGGTTTGCCTAAAGGCATGTGTCTTTCATGACTGAAGTGTAGTAGAGCAAATGAGAGAAGACGATAAAACCTGAACTTCAGTTTGTCCAACTGAGTAGAAGATGCGTAAATCCATAGATACTGCGCTATTAGTAGTAACAAGTTATCCTCCATACTCACGTCCAGACTGCCTCTGAAGCTCAAGAATTATATTCAAAAGATACGGAGTACAAAGCAGCCCAGATCTGAGGTCAGTCGCTGATTTCTTCAAGCCTGTGGTGAACAATATGACTTACAACCAATTTCATCCAGCTTGTGAAGAACCCTTGAAGATTTACTCCAATCCATCCTACGTCCTCCTAACCTTGTTTTTATGCACAGAGAAAATTTACCTTTATCATCAGTCCTTCAAAACGTTTTTTTGTTAGCAGGCATTTAAGTCTTACAAAACTCGTCATGTTTCTTTTTAAGAATGCTTGTACACAGAAGGAGTTGCCTACAGCACAGGCTCCCGTAAATGTCATAATTCGATAAAGAAATCAACTGCAAAACGAAATTTCCACTTAATTTTGATATTTGTATTCGTATTTGCTGGTTTTTGAGACTGGATATTTTTACAATAGCATAAACAACTAACTAGATGCAACAATAACAATTTATTAGTAATTTCAAACAGCTCAACATGTTTCGGGCGATAATTTTGCCCATCCTCAGGAGCATTAGACTGAGTTTACAGCTTGTGGTATAATGCACCGAAGAAGTTGCCTGCTGGTGACCTCAGGGAATAATCACCAAACACTTCATTAATTTGGCTCATATTGGATAAAGTGTTAAAGCCTGAATGGAAGCATATTATGTATGCAGGATTCAGCACCAGAAGCTAAATTATATACTCTTACCACAATTTGTCCTTCAAACAGTTTACAGTACAATGCTGGCAGTGTAATTCAAGTATGGGTTAAAGTTATTAATTTATTTAACGACATTACTTGAATTGTGTCAGTTGTATGGTGATGGAGAAAGGATGGAAATAAATTGTGAATTGATAAGAATAGAGAAATGTGGTCCTGACCTTTAAATATAACCCAACATGTTACAGGAATGACTAAGGGTTATCACCATAAGACCTCAAAGAGGGCAGATGATTTGAAACGCGAGACTCTACGTAAGGATATATCAAGTATAAAGATCTAATGCCATAAGTACGACAACCCATTTATTTCTCTCGTCTTAAGCTACAATATCATAATCCACATCGTATATTTTCGCTATGTGGGAGGACAGCTATTAAAATACCAGTCGGAGCACCTTTTGTCAAGAGTAAAATTAATGATTTTTTCCTAGTTCTTCCATATTGAGCATTGACGATGTAGGAAGTGAGGGTAAGCAACATTTTCGTATTCGAGTGGCACAGGGTTCCAATCTCTGTCTACCCTAATGACATTTCTTCGTGGTTATGTTAAGTGACTTCATTCATGTGATTCGGGAATACCTTAAAATGTCACGACAGTACCGTTTCACATCTTGAGAACTCATACCTCCCAAACGTCCTACCATTCTATGCCATAAAACCTACATTTTAAAAATTATCGTAAAATAGAGCAGAAGTGAAACTGTACGAAGTAATGGCTGTTTCTGCTACAGTCCTTTCTATATACATAAAATGGTACATAAAATCATCCTCTACAATCTCATTCACAGCCACATAACCGTTACAGCTGATTCAGCGTCACATACTACCCTTGCCAGTGAAGCAAAAACCATTTAAACACAACGTTACCAGTTCCCCTTGAAGAAATCATGGTGCCTCTGGAGGGCACAATTTTCATGTGATGCTGATTCGTCACGTCATATTTGCTCTGAACCACAGAAGGGGGAGGGGTTGAGATTTATCATCCTTGCTTGTAAAATAAGGTCCGTTCTGAAACACTGTTAATGGAAGTCCACCTTTGTTGTGACAATTCCGTCGCACGACGGAAACAAAACACTGATCCACCCTCAAGCTTTCTATCAGCATTGTTAGTTCGGAATTTAAAAACCAGGCATTTTTATAACTACAAAACATAACTTTGTTACAATTCCATTTATCGTTTTTCCCATGTGAAAGACTAAAAATCAAGCCAAGTTTCAAACCAACACAACTCTACGCGCACTAGCAGATCGGTTTTACTAGCGTAAGGGATGACGCAAGCTTCGAAATGTAACGAAACGCGTATCTCAACTTCAGCACGTAAAAAGCAATGGACGCCTAGGCCAGCATTAGAAGAGTCAGTGCAAGAAACATATATGTTTTTTAAACCCGAGAGACTTACCATGTGTCCAACAGAGTACCGTTTTTTGGCAGTACATGAAGTTCGTACTCACCTGAAAGTAAAAATATATTTAACGTTAGACGTCAATGAGAGGGTGGCAAATGGTTTGTGTTTGGGAAATGTTCGGACTGAAAGGGAAAAATTGATTCATGATTTCCAATTTTAAGTAGGCTTGTCTAAGTACTTCAAAATAATTTGAGCATTTTTTGCATAAATGAGTGTTATTCTTCTTTATTTACTACAGATCCAAAATTTATCTTGAAAATCTACTCCCTTTATAAAACGCTTGAAAATAAACTGGGAGACAGAAAATGTACTTTGTGTACCTTTCTTAAACACATAAGGCATATACAAGAAAATAACAGGCAAGCTGGTCTCGTGTTTACATACAAGCATATACCAATTCGTTGATAATCACTCTTGATCAATACAATTTAAGAATATTACTTTATCTAGAATTTAATGTGGCCCACTTAGTTAAATGAAGAAGCGAGTGCCTGTGACTCTCCAGACAATCAACGAAAACGAACACCAAGTAAGACAAGAGAAGCCGTAAAGGAACAAATTTGGGCAGGCCCTATATTTCCGGACCGCAGATTGGTGCAGTTAGTGAAGCTTCCCTTTTACTGCACCCGTTTCAGTAAACCTTTTACCATACTTGTTATGGGAAACCGACGTATATCTTCTTTTGCTTGTTCCTTAACCCTTTCCGCGCTGGGTTTCAAAACAAAAATCTACGTAGCTACACGGTAACTTCCACAATAAAAACAAAAATATTTACGTTCAAACTCTTAAGACTGCCAGCAGAGTATTCTTGCATAAGTCTTTAACTATCAAACTCACGAAAGCAGGAAAATGTAGAATATTTCCTGAACGAGAGACATATCGTATTAGCATTTAGAGGGTCAAATATATTGATTTTGTTTCCGGGTGCGGTTCGACAAGCGAGGGCCTGGGACGTTCATAAACTGGGCACGGATTTATATCTGCGTTGTAAGATCTTCTGTAAGTAGAACAATCAGGCTACGAACCCCTCCTCCCAAATTATAACATATTCTCCATTCGCCATAGTCTTCGCATTATTTTATCTGTACCCTACATAACCTCCGCAGGGAAACACTTTAGTTTAGACCAGCCCAAGCAGCCCGCAGCTCGCAGCAACATGCTACTCCTGCAGACATTTGAACTGAGGAAACGTCTTTTTACTCTTCTCCTGGAAAAGCCGGGACACAGCGCTGAAGCAATTTCGAAAAACTATGAGCTGCTGATTTATGACGACATACATTACATTACCAATTAATTTTGTAAAAATGTGCACAGCTGGCGGCGCCCTAGCCTATGATGTGAACTGAATTTCTTATAACTTTCACCAGTTATTATCAGTACATTTTTATCACACATGTTGTAGGGAAAAATACAAGGTCAAAATTGTACATACAATTGTACGTACACGTATTCACTTTTCATTCTGTGTATGAAATTTAGTGTTGCCCACCCACAGATCGAATTTTTTTCAATTTTCCAGCACCACATAAAAGTTTGAGTATGATTGGTTTAGACTATGTAATTTCGTCTCCAGTCCTCCTGGAAAGGAGAAGACATTATGTACCGTCACGTCAAACATAATGTAAACGAAACTGCTAGTTTTACTCGTACAGATATTTCTGTTTGTTCCTAGCCGAATACACTAAGAAACGCCAAGGGATTTTTAAGGCAAATATCTCTTATTAATCACATCTAAGAGAAGCGAAAAATGTGTGTATATATATATATATATACACACACACACACATATATATATATATATACATATATTTCGTAACTATACGGCTTGCGAATGTGTCAAACAGTATACGTCCACATGCCGCTTGTAACAATCTAACACGTGCGGTCTTGGACCGTCTGACACTAGATCAAGCAGCAGCCAGCAGTATGAGATTATGGTATACACTTGTGCACAGTAACATAATAGTGCGTATGCGTGATTGCAGGCTTCCTCTAAGGTGTAAATGAGCTCTTCGGTTTTCTGGGATGTTACGCGGCGTAGATTGATAGTTAGTTACCGACGTTTCGGGGCAACCTATCGGGCCCATCTTGGAAAGCTTGACCCTTGAAGATGGAACAGATAGTTTTTCCCGAAACGTCGGTAATCTAGGCTCTGTAGCATCTCAAAAGAAGGAAGATTTAATAGTGCACGATTTCTCAACCTGGACGTTACAGCTGATGACCAACTGTACTTGGGCAACGTGACACCATCTACCGTTGCAGGTCATACACAGCTGATTATGGCAGGAGAACATCGCGTCCTTGCGTGCTCGCTTGCTTCCTTCCTTGTTTGCTCGCTTGTTTGCTAGCTTGTTCGCTTCCTTGCTTGCTCGCTCGCTAGCTTGTTTGCTTGCTTGCTTACTCGCCTGCTCGCTTGCTTGCTTGCTCGCTTGCTTGCTTGCTTGCTTGCTTGCTGACTAGGTGTTAGTGTCTAAATCCGCCTTGAAGTAAGAGCGAATAGTTTGCTTTAATGGAATAAGTCCTAGCAACAAAATACACCCCAATTTCTTCTCTTTCAAACACGAGGACCCGAGGTAGTGTAGCCGGTATAACGACTAGCTACAGGTTGCATGACGTGGGATTCGAATCCCGGAAAAGTAAAAAAAAATTATCCACTCCATCCAGCCTCCTACACCCTTGGTATCGGGGTTAATCCCGGGGGTAAAGCCGCCGGGGCGTGAAGTTTATTACTCACTTCCACCTAACGCAGAGGTTAAGAACCAGTGGAGCTAAACATCTGCTGCTCTATATGCCCCCATGGTGTGCACAGGAACATCTTTAGAAACGTGAAAAGAAAAATAAGACGAAGCTAATTCATGGTTTTTAAGTAATTTAATTATTATGACTGCTGAGTGGGGCTGAGTTTAGGATTATAATCATGAATGGCTACATCTATGCAGCTCAGTAGGCTTCTGGTGTGCTGTCTGAGAAACTCGCCGACACTGGCTGGGAAGATGAATGCTCTTTTATGGCACTGAATGCCCCCGACTGTGTCTACACGCGGCTAGTTACCACTCCCAGCCACACATCAATCCGTCTTCTTCATGCAAGCTTTTGAAGAAAAGGCCGCCACCAAAAAGGACATCCGTTATAAACAAAAATAACAAGACGCCATCTAGGAAGCTATATCGTTTCATCGCGCGCGTTTGAAAATCATTCTTACAACAGACGTGAAAGGACAGGAAGGAAAAGAGAAGTGAGTAAAAAAAATGCAAATGGTGTCCATCCTCTACCAGCACGGCTTTAGACACGGGGGTTTCAAATATCTATCAATTACTTTAACCAAGTCTCGGACCGCCTGAACTAGGGGTTATAAATTACGTAGTCGTAGGTCGCATGGGGTTCTTTCGAAGTGACGCCACACAATGCGTTATTTTTGTCTGCTTCGTCAAAATACCTGACAACGGTTATACCTTTGTTTTTTAACCACGTCTTACTTTTGTTTTAACAACAGCTGTAATTACAGCGTTTTTAGGATATGATTTTAGTTCTGAAGCTGCAGAAAATTCCCATCCTTCCAATTTTCCTCAGCGTTCTATACATTTCATTCTCAATATTTATGGTTTAAAACGCATTTTTTTTAATTACACATTTTATCGTCTTTTAACTCACGTGGAATGTTCAATAATTGAGAAGGGATATGCGGTAGTCATACTTCAGCTGGTTGCTCGGGATACGTAGAGAAGCATCAGGGCCACTACACGTACGGTTTATATTATTCATCGGATTCTGCAAACGAAAGAACGAACGAACTAGGCCACGAAATAGTGGCCGGGCAGCGTTAAAACGCAGACTGTTTCACAAATATCTTCTCATTCACCGTCAATATGTGCATCCACTGTGTCAACATGGTCACGATTTTAGACAGTGTTCATCGTTACGACGAGGTTGGCTACGAAGTCACGCGTTCCCGTGATAAGGTACGTACGTCCTTAACGTCTGCCCTTCAACGAAAAAGGCTAAAGTCGTCAGTAATTTCTATAAGCTTTACACTTACGTCACCGTAAGGCTTTCGAGACTTATGCCCGCCCCACACATCGTCCACGAAAAACAATGTTCGAGTATTCACCCGCGGCTCTGTTACAATTATTTGTCTCTTGCACAAGGACGAACTCAATAACCTGCTCGCGAAAAGAATGAATTCGGCCAGTGAGGACCGTAAGATATCATTAATAGTGAGAATGTTCATTACGTTTTGCTTTACTTTGCATGGCACTGCAGTAGTAACAACTATAACAGTAATATTGCCGCCAACAATGACAAAAATAATACAAAGGTAGGGGTAAAATTCTCCCTACAACAAACTATGAAGGCACAGAGGGGAAGCACAAATATAAACTATTTCTACACTTCTTTAACTTTGGCAGCAAGAGAGGGGCTGGATGGTCAACGACACGCCCCGGCCGCTTTATCCCCGGAAAAGATCCGGATAACCATTTTACAGGAGGCTGGTTGGACTCCGGGGACCGTGTGGGCAAATACAAAGAATCTCGCCGACACTGGGTTTCGAATCTTGTACCGTACACACCGAAGCTAGTCGCTATACCGTCGACGCTATCCTGGCCCCCACATCATCATCATCAACAACAACAACAACAACAACTCATGAATATTGTCTCTGTGTCTGAAATACATACTTAGGCCTCAGGAAAATGCCCAAACGCAACCCTGTGACAGAGTGTTAACATCCCAAAGCAGTTGAATCTTCAGCAACAGCGCTGTAAAATCTAAAAACTCACACACTTAGGCCCATTGTTCAACACTATACACTGACCGCACAACTGGCTGTGAGAAAGGTTCCCAATCCATACCCAATATAATGCTTCTCTTAACACCCTGGCAACCCCTGCAAACGTCCAATTAATTACAGAATGACGCGTTTTAGTGATTCACCTCGATCTAGGGTCGAGATTAGTAATGCACCCAGCCACACTTCTCCTCCTTCATAAGACTTCACGGCTTGCACCTGGACAATTCTAACTTTATTTCGGCGTTTGAGTAAGATATTTCCATCCAGTAAGAATAAAAGGAAATGCGAGAGATTTGATTTCCACACAGTGGAGACCGTGAACTTTCTTTTTATCCAGCACGTGACACCGAATAAGCAGTTTGTTTTCTACCCTGAAGATGGACACATTTTTCCTCCACACCGTTTGTAGCTCAGCTCTAAGTTCCGGTTCGTGTCACAGACTGCACACCGACCCCGGACCAACACTTCGATTTCAACGGCGACTGTCCCAGTTGGTGTAAGGGAAGACTTATCATTAACACTCTCTGTTTTTTTACTATTAAGCAGGATATTATTTCAATAAAATACACAGGTAGGTGATAAGGATTATGGACGTCCAATCAGGTACTGCAGCTGCAGGTATTACGCAAAGGAATTTCTGATGAAGTGTGCAGAAATGCTTGCTATAATACTGGCAGTCAAGCTGCGTGATATTCCTATACATGATACAAGACTAGATAGGAGTAAACAGACTGCATTCGGTTATTGGTTATTGTATAACCCTTCCATATTTGGCAACAGTTCAACTACAGATATTCCAGATATTACTGGAATGTAGCGGTGAATACGCCTCCCTCCCTTTTTTAATTTTGCCTAAACTCTAGTACATTATAACAACAGAAAAATGTACATATCAATACCATGGCGCGAAATTAACGCCCCTTCCTAAATGTAATCAAGTTTTGGTATCAGTGACACACGAAACAACAGCAGTAATGCAACACCGAAGCAAAATTCATGCTAACCGCTCACACGTTGTCTATATTGACCAGCAAAATCCCTGTACATTTAAAACCACTACGTTGCTTCTCGAACCATTCCTGGCAACGTCCTACATTACTAACACAGCCCTCCTGTAAACCCTCCACCAAAAAATAACACAAGGCCATTCCGGACCTCATACACAGAACAAACGCTATGGTGACTATTAACGTTTGAACTCTGCAGGCTCTCGAAACCTTTCCGTCCAAACAGCTGTACAAGAAAATTCAATTATGCTGCGCTACAAGAGGAAACTGAAAGGAAAATAGGAAATGGCGATAATCTGGCGAGAGGTACAAGGATCATCGTAGAATATGAGATGCGATTAATATCATGCTGAACAATACAACATTTCATTTCTGGGGTATGTCTGCACACCCTTACACAACTACTAACTCCAAGAAGCATGGCCATTCTTATAAATCTATTAGTTGCTCAGCTGGTCATGAAAGTCTCCTTATATTACAGACTCTGAAGTTCAGTGACAGTGTTACAAGAACCGAATACTGGAGCTTAATCTGAGGCAGATAAATACGAAAGGTCACGTCTTACTTCCTTGAGGCCCACTTTATTATTTTCATCTTCCCACCTACGCTTCGATAATCGAATTGATTTCTTACCTTCAGATTCTCGAAATACATTTCCCATTTCCTATTCTCCCGTGCCTGTTACATGCCCAACCATCTAATCACCTGTGACATTATTGCCGAAAACCAGTGTGAATATTACGGGTAACCAAAAATTTTTTTTTAAATTTGATGTTTTATGGAGACAATAGTGTGGCTTTCAGTACAACATGAAGACTGAGACCAACGAAATAAACCCACAGCAATATCCCAAACAAACAGACTGCAATCCACTTCAGTATCTATTACTATTGCTTTCTGATTTTGCTGAAGTGTGGTTGTTACCGCACGTAAATTACCAAAACAAACAATATTGTGAGAGGGGTAGGGGTGGGGGGGTTCTGCGGCGAGTGAGGGAATTGATAGGAAGGAAAGCTCAAGAAATCGTTATCAAATGTTAGGAGTGCAGAGTCATGTTTTAAAGGTCACAAGGGGAATGAAAAATATTTAAATTTCTTGTAGAAAATAAGATGAAATTAAATTCGGAATGCTTCCTTTATTTACTCTGTCCTATTAGCCCGTACACAAACAAACAGAAAGCACGAGCTATGTAAACATCCACTTTACGAGACACATCCTGTAACATGAAAAACGAGAAAGGCCGTACAGCTCTGATCTTCGCGTTATTTCCATAAAAAATACAAGCCTTTTATAAAAAATCAGTGTGCAGTTATGCATGAAAAACAAGTATGATGACGTTACAATACCTTGTTTTGTCCTTTATTTTTGTATCTAATAAAAACCATTGAAACTTGATTAATTAAAAATTTATTATCCCACTATTTAGCCCACAGTCCTCGCCAAACTGGAGACAATTCACCGCATCATGTGACAGGCGCTTCTATTCCCTCTCGATATCAGTCCGTGTACCGTGTTACAACTGTACCGTGTCACAACTGTACCGTGTCACAACTGTACCGTGTCACAGCTGTACCCAAAGAGCGATCATTTTTAAATTTATTTCAGCCAAGATTTTACTTCGGCGCTAGAAATAAGGTAAAGCCCAGCTATGAATTTCCGCGATACTACCGTATCAAAATCAGTGCAGGTACTATTTTAATGAAGCTACACGCCATGTAAACTTACCTGCCTAACCCGCCTTCGTATTTATGAGGATAAAATGAAATCCCACAAATATATTCTGCAAGGAAAACGTTAAAACTCCACTCCCCCCTCAAGGGTTTAATATACAGCTAATTATTTTTTTGTGACAAAACCCAACCCTTAACAAGAGTAGTTCTTAAAATATTTGTTGCCCAATCCATTACGTAATAAAATATGACGTGTTGTAAGTCCCACTTACAACATAATTTCTTATGTTAACATTACACAGTACAATAAAAGTAAAAAAAAAATGGTACTAGGTAAAGAAACACGCGCGGAAAAGAGAAATTTTTATTGCGGGATTCAAAAGCAGCTATCCATTTCTACATTACTTGGCGTGGGGTTGAATTGCGAGGTTGGTAGGAAAGAGATTGTATAGACGACTACAAAAACATGTTTTTACTGATTGATGGATCTCCATTTTCTTGCTTACAGGCGGAAATTACATGATCAGGCGCTTTCTGGCTCTGAGTCCAGATAAAATAGGAATAAGTGCCATACAGTTTGCAATGAGTACGGATATTCTCAACACATACAAAACGAAAGAAAAGGCTAACAAAATGTCTAGACATAATATCGAAATTAAACCACAGCATGGACCTCGAACGACACACATATTAGGTACATCTTATTTAACGTCATTACCCTCGTCCTTCTATATTGAAACACAATATTATCTTCCTGATTTCATTGTTGACTTCGACGAAACCTTAGCTTTGTCGATCGAATAAAAACTCAATTCGCTTCCATTAAGAGAAATACAAATACAGTTCTCGTTTGGAAACTTCAAGGAGAAATGCAACTTAGGCTCTAACCTAAAGCTGCAGAAAGGTAAATATTGCGCAAATTGAATTTATTTCCGAAACTCTTGTGTCTGTACCACCAATGTAGGGACTCAAACGAATAATAAATCCCCGAAATTACTGCTGTTCGTTAAGCACAGAAGAAACAAAGCAGGTAAAACCGTGAGTTTGTAATTACTGCTGTTCCGAAAAAAAGTCACGGCACCTGCAAGCAACGGTGAATCTCAGTTATGAAGGCAATGGCCAGTACGAGCTAACTGCGCCTTCATAAAGTCTAACATTTTTAGCATGAAGAAATAACACAGGCAACGATATATTTCTTTAGTCATGCAGGTGCCTAATTTGAATCTCGCTTATCCTGACAGTTTTCTCGGTTTTCCTAAGTACTCCCATCACCTGCCGTGATTGGTACTTCACAAACTCATGGGCGTTTCCTTCCAAAGTACGTCCTATTTCACCATCTTCCCATTCTCTACCTTCATATATATATATATATACATATACTCTGCGGTCCTGAATATTTTTTAAACTGAACAAGAAAATACATCAAATGCAGCAAACCAAGCACAGCAGAAGAGCTGTGTGTATACAATTGGAAAATGCGTACACACACACACACACACACACACACACACATATATATATATATATATATATACATACACGGGAGTCTTATGACTGATTACGCAGCATATTTACAGGTACTGACGAAATAATATGCCATGGTCACAAGGGTCTCAACTAACATGGAGACTTATGACATTATCACGTTAAGGTTCCTGTATATTGGCTGTCAGAAATGACATTTTGGTTCAGAGTGCGAGGCATAATCTGGAGACTACTTCTCCGTACAACTACAGGCCTTGTCCAACACAAACCGTGAACAGCGAACTGGTTCTCGTTGCAGACGTAACTACAGCGATCCTATCGGCACTTGTAACAGGAAATGAACGCTTAGAGCGCACAAGCGCTGCAAATCGTCCCACGGCAATATTAACCTAGCACCAAAGTCAAGCCCACCAGTCTCGTTTAATAAGAATACACACAGTAGCAAGCCTACGGCGTCCTCAGTATGCATGTCGATCAAAAAGTGACTAAAAAGTTATACCAACGCCAAGTATGAAAGACAGGGAGAGATTGGAGGGAGATGGTGAAGCGAGAAGTCAATCAGAGTTGTAACGCGAAGATGTGAAGGAAAGAAACCAGCTGCGAAACTTTATACATACAAGGGAGAGGGAATTAACGTGGCGAACAGCGAAGATACGGACTGTTCGACGTGCGTCAGCGTTTCGGGCCTTCGTGTACACGGCAATTGACGTTCTGGTCAGAAGGAAGACAAATGAGCAACCACAAATTCCAAATGGGCCCTAGTTTTGGAATTCACTCTCACGGAAATGCAAAGACTCGTAATTTTTTCCACGATAATTCCTGTGAATGTTTTAAAGTAATAAAGAAATAAGGAAGGAGAGGCAGGAAAAATTAAAGAAAAGAAAGAAGCAGAAGGATGATGAAAATTATAGGAATATATATGTATATGTCAAGATGTGGGCGTACAGCGTAATAATTAATGTTTCATTATTGAGAAAACCGAGAGCTGCACAGTAAAATATTTTCCACTTTCCCTTGCAACTGTGATCCAAGCAATATCTAGCGAGGCACCCCGCCCCCCCCCACATACGCACAGCACCCTGACGCTTCACGCGGTGTTAGTTATATCACTCCAATTTAAAATAAAATTCGAAAACTTCGACAAAGTCAATAAATGTGAAGGCTCTAGACATCTAGCATCTGACATCATATGGACTGACACACTGTTGACGTTTCGAAGCAGCTTTCTGCTTCTGTCATCAGAAACTAAGTAACAAAAAGGGCTAAATCTCCCCTTATGTATCTTCTGCTTGACGTTTATAGAGCGCGAAAAATTGCAGCAAATCGAAAAATGCCTTATCTTTAATACGTTCGGTCTGATTTTGCATATCTTGTCCTTAAGACCATTTAGGAAGCAAGATACTTCAAAGTGAGCACTTCGTTCTCCTGTACTACACCAGATCCACTGCAGAAACCAGGAAACAGAAACCAAAGAGACACAAAACTTACGCTTGTAGGTACTTCTACAAAGTAAAGAAAAAAGAAAGGTCTTATTTGGAGGTTATATCAGTCTCTGTGTGACCTAATATCATTTCCCTGTACACTGAATAACAGGGATCCTTAATCCAGTGGTTAAATCCGGCGTATAGTCTTATAATAAAAGACAACGAGATGCACTATTTCTCAAAATTATTTAGCTAAGGAACTCTACATGTTTTGGACAAATCTACTGTCCATCATCAGGAGTCTTAATTCAGTACTCACAGCAACTGTTGTTTGCCATGCTAGTTCTGTTGACTGCCTGCTAGCGAGGTCCTGACGTCGCTACCAGGTAGTCAACAGAACTAGCATGACAAATACATATTGCTGTATTTATAGCGTTGAGACTCCTGATAATGGACAATAGATTTGTCCGAAACATGTAGAGTTTCTTATCTAAATAAATTTGAGAAATAGTGCATCTCGTTGGCTTTTATTGTAAGACTATATCACGATGCACGGTCCTCTGATAGTCAAATACGCAGTATAGTCTTTAAATAGCCTTTGTAACTTACCTTTAAATATACGTACTTCTAGTAATGGTACCTCAGAGCACAGTAACTTCTTCATAGTTTTTCACTTATGAATATGAACAGCCATTTGGAACAAGTTCCTTATAACATTAAAACAAGTGAGCTGTACTTAAATTGAATTTTTGTGCTGAAGTAGTGCAAAACGATGTACTCATCTGCGACACGGAGTTATGAAGTACTATGAGTAAGTAAGAGCTGTTCAAAACTACTGTGTTGAAATTTTATTTTTAGTGTTCATATCGCTTATATTGTAAATTACTTGTACACACTACAGCATCTGATACATGAATTTATGATATGTGTGTTTACAACTAAATACATGTGCACCTAAAAAGGAAAGAAGCAAGAAGACAGTCATCAGCAGAATAAGAAGACACCAGATACGAAAACAGGAGCAGAAAGTGTGAAGTAGGAGTTGAAAACGCGAAAAGGATATTGGGCAATATGTACAATAAATAAGAAGATATAGGGCGCAGAAAAGAAACCAGTAGAAGAGAAATAAGAATACAAATGGAGAAAAACTACCACATGAAAGGATGGATATCGGGTGAGGAATGGTGCACATTATGACGGACAAAACTTCCCATTTTCTGTCTTCCTTCTAAATTTTTTTATTCCTTACGTCCATCTACGTACGTGTTTTTTTTTTCTTATAGCCTTTACAACGAGACAGGAACCAAGCAACAAAAGACCACTAGCCACGAAGAAGACGGCACATTGAAATGCGAGTGCCTTCACCAAACGACACAACAATGTCCCCTAACCTACAATGCGAAATTTCCCTTCTCCACTCAACTCGATAAGTCTTTTCTCCTTTTCTCCTTTGTGGGAGTGTATATTCACAATGAGGCATTAGTGTTGATTTCCACAGTGAGTTACTTAGAGACACTATTTCTTCCAGCTACTCAGCTTCGAGACTAAAATATCAACCCGACACGCGGCGATAATAGACAGACAGACTTAGAAAATGTGCTCCTTTATCAACCCTTAACGTTCTCTCCTAAGCTCAAGGAGAGTAGTTTAGTAACAAAATGTAAACAAACAGTAACGAACAATCGTAAAGGAAACATAAGTACACAGGTTACTAGTTTGTTTCAAGTATTCACTTACGAGTTGGTATGTGTGTTTCACGAGAATCCTAAAACACTGCTAATAGAGCTAGGAAGTAATATTCACCCTTTTGAATCTAAAATTAATTTGTGTTATATACAAAGATTCATCTCGTACCTCACGGAGAACGCAGTCTGTTTTAATCCCCCATTGAGAAGTAATCCCTGTTTATTGTAAAAAATGGAACAAGTCAACACGCTGTGTACTATAATTCAGAATTCTGAGTGATAAAACTGTTGGTACATATACTTATCAATAAAAAAGTTAAAGCTATCCCTATACAAGCCTGGACAAGCCCGTAGGGCTCCAGTAGGCCGATACTCACAGAACTGTTAGCGATAGACACCGGTCGCCATTAACCCCAGAAGATATCCCTGGTACTAATTTCTGTTAGAGGCTGACGGCAACGCTATGTCAATGAAAAATCCAATAGTCCTCATCGGGAATCGAACCCGCAACCTTCGGGCTTGTAGCGCAGTGCCTCAACATATTGCGCCAACGCGAAAACCCCCATATAGTTTACTGACCACCAGACCTTGATATTTGTATATGGCTTTAGTTACGTTTAACTAGTGCTTTAGTTAACAAGTGTATAAATACAGAATTTTGATCGTGAAGTATCTTTTCGAAATTTGTGCCTTCCAAATACCAATTAGGAACAAAAGTAAAAAATATTTTCCACTCCTCTTCCAAGACCTATTTTTTATTGGTTTCAGACTGTCCAATTATACGGGAACATATAACAGCCTCGACAAACAGTAAAGCTTTGTTTAGTAGTCCATCAAATGTCTCGCATTGTTTTTGTTCCAAAGTCGCTCAGTACATTTATCTGACACATACTCTGAATTACCACAAAATTTATCTCTCACTTGTCGTAATAGTCTGTCAACCAGGACCACATACGGTGTGTCCAAACAGAAGACAGAACCAGTCGCAAGCTCTACATTTCCAAGGCGGTCAAAATAGAATACAATTTCGTTTAAAATTCCATGCAGCAGGCTTCCGTTAGAAGTTCAAAGTTGCACTGCTGTCAGGACATTTATAAAACCGAAAAGAAACACCAACTTGACCACAAAAGCCTTCTCTAAAGCAAATTCCTCAATACAAACGCCCACATTCCAGTTATTTAAGGTTCGTTTCGATATACAAATTTCTCACCTAACCCATGCGTGCTAGATGCCCGGCTTATCTTACCGAACTTTCTTTGATTACACTAACAAGAAGCAGATCACTGATTAGTGAAAACGGAGTCTTGTTTCCGTCCCTCACTTTCATCCCTCCACTATAACGCACAGCTACTGAAGGAAGAAACAGAAGAAAATTACAGTGAATCTAAAACTTTAGGCATTAAAATTAACGTTTACATTTCTTTTCGATTTCGTACAAGGCTCTGACGATGTGACATATGTTACACTTCGGATTACCTGGTTCAGAAATACAGGGTTATTCGAAATGATTGTCGGGGTTTTAACAACTTGTCATACACAATACACTTGAGATAGCAGTATATGTGTTTTTATTTAATACAAAAACACTCCAAGTTTTTGTTACATACCTTACAGGTGCTCTATATGTGCATCCTTTGTGATTCTGCAAACATCAACACGATAATCGAGTTCTTCCAAACTGTTTGTAGCGTGTCAGCGGTGATGGTTTCAATGGCGGTTCTGATTCGTACCTTCAGTTCCGGGAAACAAAGAGTGCATATATAGAGCACCTGTAAGGTATGTAACAAAACCTTGGAGTGTTGTTCTATTAAATAAAAAAAACACATATACTGCTATGTCAAGCGTATTGTGTATGACAAGTTGTTAAAACCCCGACAATCATTTCGAATAACCCTGTACACCTGTCGTCCAGACGAAGTGTGGGACCTAGGATTTTGAAACACGCCACAGAGGTGTGTCGAAAGAGTCAGAAAATTTGCCACGCTACGAAGAAATGCCTTGCAATAGTACAATAAATTACCTCAGTTGACGAAGAAAAAACCCACAGATTGCTTCAATAAAATGCGCTCTTTTAGTTATGGGTCCAACACAGAGAATCGAAACTTCTGGAAACAAAAAAAAAGGTGTGAATTTTGGTAATCTTCCCTGCTGAACAAATGAATAAAATATGGCCGAATGTCTGAACTTCGTCACGCCTTCACTTTCAGTTTCACGTCAAGAACTCGAGAGCGTGCATTTTTACTTCATCACACTTACCCGAAACACCGCTGATCCTCAGCACTTGTCGATCCACTCACCAGGGACAAGTTTTACTCTTTTCCAAGTACTTATATGTAATTTTTATCGTTGTTCCGTGCATTTCGTATCTACAAAGTTCATTCACCAACAAAGGCACTATTTATTAAACTTGAGAAAGTTCTAAAATTTACATTAAATTTCACTTTGATTATGTCCCAACCTATTTCGGTCTACGACCATCATCAGGGAGCCTTCATTGGAGCCTAGCTAAAGTTATATTTAAGTTAAGATTCAGTAAAAATTAAGTCGTTATATGTTATGTGGTGATGTGGCAGCATATGTTGCCACACCACCGCATAACATATAACGACGTAGTTTTTACTGAATCTTAACCAAAAATATAACTTTAGCTACGCTCCAATGAAGGCTCCCTGATGACGGTCGTACACCGAAACAGGTAGGGGTATAATCAAAGTAAATTTTAATGTAAATTTTAGAACTTTCTTAATTTTAATAAATAGTGCATTTGTTGGTGAATGAATTTTGTACTTATATGTATTTTATGTTCGCTACAGAGTGTCTCTAATGCCCCACACTATAACAAAGCAGCATCATGTACAACGGGAAAACAACTAATTCAACAATGTTGCTTTATTTTAAGAAATTAAGTTTAATGCTAGTTAGCTCCAAGTGGCGAATGGCCACCGTAATTTTCACCTTGACGCCGACGGTGGACACCTACGAAATATCAGATTTTACAGTGCAGTACTGATTTTCCCACATTTATTTATACAACTTCGTAGCTGGTCTTAGGGCCGCCGGGACACAGAATTAAAACACTCTGGGTCTTTGGCGTTGCCAGAAGATCAGTTGCTACAGCGACGCTTCTTCATTCAACAAGTACGCGTTTCTGGTAGGCGACGAGACAAGAGTGCAGCATTCAGCCAACACTAATTACTAGACTGGACACAGTTAATTGCAGGCTTGTACAGTGTTGCGAGTTTTATTGATGGCGACCAATACAACCGACTCCTCCCAAAACACCCTGCCGAGCCCAGAGTGCATAGGTCCTCAACATGCAACGTTATCGCACTTCCTGTTATCGGTCATTATTTACTGATCACTTTATGAGCCTTTACTTTCAGCACATTCTGCTTGAATTAGCTCTGTCACAATTAACTCACTGCTTAATGTAAAGGGCGAAACAAAGTAAAATTACCAGCCCATTACCACTCTTAGCGCGCTAAGCCTAATGTACAAAATGAATTCACCAAACAAAGAAATAAATAAAATAGTGAGAAAAAGAAACAAATCCACACTATATTTTGACGTTTTGCTGACCTTGCATCTCAGTATATTTATCTCAGTATTTAACCAACCTGATGCACAAAATTTGTTTTAAATGCGTTTTTATTTCATGCCTCTACATGTTTCGAGCACATGTGCTCATCATCAGGAAGTCAAAATTGTATACACAGCCTCTGGTATTATCACACCTATAGGTGGCCGTCTCGTGCACGAGACCTCCTGATGGTGAGCACATGTGCTCGAAACATGTAGAGGCATGAAATAAAAACGCATTTAAAACAAATTTTGTGCATCAGGTTGGTTAAATACAGAGATGAACCAACACTAGTGTGACAGTGTCGTGAAAACAAACCGCAAACGCGCAGTAAAGGCCAAATTTATTAATCAGACCCTTTTTTTCTGAAGACTAAGATGTGCAATGCAATCTAACAAGTTATTCCCACCCTTACATTAATGTCAATGTGTAAAATCCACCCTCACAAAGCACTTCACGTTAACTTAGCCACAATATTATGAACGTAAACCAAATTTCCTGCGGGAAACTTTAAAACTACGGAGATGTGATTTATGATTCAGTCCTTACCGATCACAGTGACCCCGTGGACAAACTCGTATAGTTTTGGGCATCTCAAAATTAGCGCTTTGGTTTTAATCCCACCCGGGCCATCGCTAAAGTTTATTCAGTGTGAGTACGGGCCCGTCTGCGTAACGTTCCTCTTACCAGACGATTAGACGATTAACTATGTTAGGAATCTTCAGTCCAGCAGACCACAGGCGCTTAGCCGGGCATGATAAAGAAGTAACAACAGAAATTGAATCTTTAAATTTTCAACTGGATTACTTAATGTTTTAACATGATGAGTGGCCACTTCATTTCAGTCGATTATAATGTTAGGAAAGAAGTCGTTATATCCAAATTTAATGATATTTAAAGTCAACATATATTGTATTGAATGACTTCCTGCTTTAACTCACTAGGATTCCATACGTTAGGCCTCAGAATTTTCTGAATTGCTCAGCCGTCCTAACTCCCAATTCAGTGGTCCCATTTCTACCGTAAAAACATCGATTTAATATAAATCCTCGACTTATACAGTATGTGATAAATAAAATGTATTTTTCTCCAAAACTTATGAGAATGAGTAAGTTTAGCATGGAAAAATAAAATATACACTACTTCCGAAAGAAACAAAAAAAAACTTATGTCGTAACTTACATTACGTGGGCTGAAATTTAAAATAATATGATTACGCGAAAGATGATAATGATAATGATTATAATAATAATAATGCAGTGGTGTAACGCCATAATTAATTTGAAATTAAAGACAACATATTCAAAGCACATTCTATACCAGCACAAAGATGGATCAATCAGGAATCTTACTGGCTTTGTTTTTACTCTCTAACTGACGCCCGGCTTACTGATTGAAATTAAGGAAAACATACCATTACGCATAACAGTAACACATTTCACATTATTTAATACCTTACTTGAATTATCTATATACATAAAAATATATATAAAGACTCTACACGTTTAAAACCATATGCTGGAACGACGTAATAAATAACACACCACAAAACTATAGACTGGACATTTTGTATCAATGTAGAAAGGAGTATTGTTTAAGTATAATTCTGAACACTGGAGGCCACGTGCAAGAAACACGGACATAAAACTATAAAACAAAGTGGAGTTTATCCTAATGATTTTGCACAATGAA
>Ga0136643_10003379_pt1 | contig 21499 bp, 34 predicted proteins | sample TergutLab28metaG_FD_96883 | JGI IMG/M metagenome (GOLD analysis project Ga0136643, IMG submission 96883) | Labiotermes labralis P1 segment gut microbial communities from Petit-Saut dam, French Guiana - Lab288 P1 (version 3) (version 3) | ecosystem: Host-associated > Arthropoda: Insects >...
ACCGGTACCGTGCCCAGGATCACCCCGATAAATACACGGGGCCCAGGGACTTCACGGGCACTCTTACATTGCCCAGGGACAGCATCGGTAACGTTACAGTGCCCCTATCGGCACCGGTAACATGCTCAGAGATCGCAACGTTATCGGTACCCAGCCTAGGGAACGCACCTGTACAGGAACGGAGCCCAGGGATCTCATCGGTATCGGTACAGTACCCGCGGACCGCAGAGGCAACGGTAAAGTTCCCAGGGAACGCGGCTGCAAATGTATCGTCCCCTGGGAACACACCATTTCCGGTATTATACACAGGGAAAGCAGCGGCACCGTAATCTTACTCATATAACGCAGCGGCAACGGTAACGTGCCCAGGGACCGCAGCGCTAACGTTAGCATGCCCAGGAACGAGACTTCCCCGGTAATGTGTGCAGAGAACGCACTAGCACCAGTATCGTGCCTAGGGAAATCACCTACTACTGTAACGTGTCCAGGGACCGCACCGGAAACTTTATCGTGCCCTGGGACTGAACAGGCAAATCTACCGTGACCAGAAACCCCACAGTTAGGATACCGTGCCCAGGAAACGCAACGGTATCGATAAACTGCTCAGGGAACACTGCGATTCAGGTAACTTACGCAGGGTCCACAGCGGCAACGGTAGTGTGACCAGGGAAAGGAGAGTTAACGGGACCCATGCACAGGGATATCGGCGGCACTGTTACCGTACCCAGGGGCAGCACCAGTACCGTTAATCTAACCATGGAACACACAGGTATCGGTACCGTGCCTAGGGGCTGTAGCGGCATCGGTAATGTGCCCTGGGATATTGCTGGCACAGGTACCGTGTGCAAGGACAAGAGGCACCGCTAACTAGCCCAGGGATCATACCAATAAAGTTAGCATGCCCAGGGACCGTAGCGGCATCGTTAATGTTCCCAAGGATCGCGCAGGTGCAAGTACCGTGCCCATTGAAAGCAGCGGCAACAATATTTTGCCCACGTACCACACCGGTAACGGTAACGTGCCCAGAGTTTGAACGTTACCGGTACTTTGCCGCTGGGAACACAGAGGCAACGGTACCGTGGTCAGGGACAGCAGCGTCAGGTTTCCCGTGCCCATGGAACGCATCGCTACCGTTGCCATGCCCAGGGATCGCAGCGGCACAGGCACCGTGCCCAGGGACCGAATTGTTAACGGATCTTCGTCCACCAATCGCAGAGGCAACGGTAACGAGCCAAGGGACCGCAGCGGCATTGGTAACGAGCCAAACGAACGCACCGTTACCGCTAACATTTCCAGGTTTCGAAGCGGTAGCGGTAATATGCTCACGCAGGGGGAACGGAACTCTCCTCAGGGATTGCGGCGGCCCCGGTACCGTGCCCAAGGAGAAGAGCGACAAAGGAACCGTGCCCAGCGAACGTACAAGATACGGAACCGGGCACCGGGACTGGAACATCACCGGCAACTAGCCCAGGGATCGCACCGTTACAGGTACGGGACCCAGGGAACGCAAAGGCACCGGAACCGGGCCCAGGCATCATATCGTTAAACTTAATGTGCCCAGGGACTGCTTCGGCACCCGTAACGTGCACAGAGGACACACCGGTAACGATACCCTACACAGGGAACGCAGCCCGCAAGTTATCGTGCGCAGGGAACACAGCGGTACATGTACCGTGCACAAGGAGAGCAGCGGCACCGGTAACGTGAACAGGAATGGCACCGATAACGTTACCGTTCACAGGAACGCAGTGTTAACGGTTCCGTGAACACGAAACGCAACATTATTGGTAGCGTGCCCAGGGACCGCAGCGTTACCGGTAGCGTGCTCTGGGAACATTCTGGAGAAGAAACCGTCCCCACGGAACCCAACAGCAACCGTACCGTGACCAGGGGCCGCACCGGCAACTGTATAGTCCCCAGGGAACGCAAAGGCACCGGCACTATGCCCAGGGACCGCACAGGTACCGATAGTGTGATAAGGGACCGCTGGTTTTCGGAGTCGTGCCAACGGACAGCAGCTGCACCGGTAGCGTGCCCAGGGAACTCTGCGTAAACAGTAATTTGTCCACGGACCGCTGCGGCAAATGTAAAGTTTCCAGGGAATGCTTCGGTAACGGTAACGAATTCAGGGATCGCGGCGGCATCGTTAACATGTCCTGGGAACTCACTGGTAGCTGTAAGGTGCCCATGGTCCTCAGCGGTACCGGTACCGTACCCATAGACCGCACCGGCAACTGTAATGTGCCCAGGGAACGCAGGGCAACGTTACGGTTACCGCAACCGGTAATGTTCCCAGGGACCTCACCGTAACTGTACCGTACCCAGGTACCACACCTCTGCCGGTACCGTGGCCATGGACCGAAGCGGCAACGATAACGTGCCCGTAAAACACACAGGTACCGTGCACAGGAACAGCAGCGTCAACGTTACCGTAACCAGGGACCGCAGAAACAACAGTACCGCGCCAAGGATCCCAGCGTTAACAGCACCGTGCCAAGGGAAAGCAGCGGCAACGGTACTGTGCCTAGAGATTGCACCGACGACTGTAACGTGCACAGGGACTGCAGCGGCAACCCTACCGTGCCCAGGGAACACACCGGTACCGGTATCGTGCGCAGGGAACAGATCGGTACCGGTACCGTTACCAGGACCGCAGCGGAAAACGCTACTGATCCGAGGTATAGCAGCCTCACAGTTGCCGTGCTCATACACCGAAACGGTAGCGGTACCATTCCCAGAAAACTCACCGGTAACGGTAACTTGCTCAGGAACAACACCGTAAACTTTAACGTGCCCAGAAACAGAACGGGAAACGTTAACGTGCCCTGGGAACACACCGGAAAATCTACCGTGTCCAGAGAACCCACCGGTATCGGATCCGAGACCAGGGAACGCACCGGTAACGCTAGCATTCTCAGGGACTGCAGCGGAATGGGTACCGTATCGAGGGACCGCAGTGTCTGCGTTATTGTCGCCAGGGAAAGGATCGGTACCGGGAGCCGTGCGCAGGAACCTGAAGGCGCCGTTATTGTGCCCACGGACGGCATCGGTACTGGTACCGTCGCCAGGAAGCGCACAGTTACCGATACCGTGCTTAGGGTTCGAAACGGCAACGGTATTATGCCCAGGAAACGGACTGGTTTTGGTTCTGTACACACGGAACGCGACGGTAACGTTACCGTACCCAGGGAAACAGCGTCATCGGTAATGGACCCAGGGAAGCCAGCGGCACCGGTACTGGGCCCAGGGATCGCAGCGTAAACCGTACCGTGCCCAGGGTCCGAAACGTTTATGGTACCGTGCTCAGGGAACGCAGCGGCACAGGCACCGTGCCCAAAGATCGCACCGTCACCGGTACCGTGCCCAGATAGGCAGCGAATCCGGTAATGCCCCCAGAGAACGGAGCGGCAACGTTTATGTTTCCAGTGATCGTAACGGCAAATTTACCGTTCCCAGGGACAGCAGCGTTGCCGCTAATTAGAAATGGGACCGTACCGATAAGGTTACCGAGGAAAGGGACCGCAGCGGCATTGGTACCAGGCCCACGGAACAGAGGAGTACTATTACCTTGCCCAGTGACAGCAGCGGCAAGGTTAATGTGCTCAGGGTCGGCACAGGTACCGGTACCGAGCGCATAGATTTCTGCGGTAACGGTGTTGTGCCCCTTTTACCGCAGGGGAAAGGTACCGTGCACGGGGAACATGTGGGTAACGGTAGCGTGCCCAGGGAACGCAGCGGAATCGCGTTTAGGGCCCGAAAAGGACCCGGTACCTAGTCCAGGGACCGCCGCTGCACACGTACCGTGGCCAGCATACACGGCGGCAGTGGTAAAGTGCCCAGGGACCGCACCGTTACCGCTGCTGTATTCAGGGATTGAAGCGGTAAAGCTACCGTGCCCAGGCTCCGCGGCGTCACCGGTATCGTTCCCAGGGTCCGCACAGTTAACGGTATCCTGACGAGGGACCACAGCGGCAAAGGAATCGAAGCCAGAAAAACGCACAGGTAACGGTACCGTGCACATGGAAGCAGCGTCAACGGCAAAAGGCCCAGGGATCGCATCGTTGAAGTCAATGTATCCAGGGTATGCAACGGCAACGTTACCGTGACCAGGGATCACAGCGCTACTGGTATTGTGACAAGGTATTGCACCGGTTGCGGTGCTGTGCCTAGGGAACGCAGCGGCACCGGTACGGTGACCAGGGATCGCACCGGTAAATATACCGTGCCCAGGGATCGCAGCGTTATCGGTAGCGTGACAAGGGAACGCATAGGTAATGATACGGTGCCCAGGTTTCGCAGGGTTATCGTTAACGTGCGCAGAGAGCATCCCCGTATAGGTACCGTGACCAGGGAACGCAAGAGCAACGGTACCGTGTCCAGGGACCTCACCGGCTCCGGTACTGTGCCCAGGGAATGCAGAGGCACAGGTGCTGTGACCAGGCAAAGCACCGGTACCGATAGAGTTCGCACGACTCGCGGTGGTAACGGTACCGAGCCCAGGGACAGCAGTGACACCGTAACCGTGCTCAGGGATCGTACCGTTAACGGTAACATGCCCAGAGACCTCAGCGGCGACGGTAACACACCCAGGACCGCACAGACAACGGTACGTTGCCCAGGGACCGCATCGTCAACGTTGCAGTACCTAGGGAAGCATCGGTAATGGTACCGTGCCCAGTGAACGCACCGGGAACGGTACCGTACCCAGGGACCTCGGCGGTAACGTTACCGTAACCAGGGACACAGCGGCACGAGTACGGATACCAGAGAGAACATCGGCAAAGGTAACGTGCCCAGGGATCGCAGTACCTGACACAGGAAAAGGAGAGGCACCGGTACCGTGGGCAGGAACCGCAGCGACACGGGTATTGTGAACTGGGAAAGCATCCGTAAATGTACCGTTCACAAGGATCACTGCGGCATACGTTTCGTGCCCAAGGAACGCAGCAGCAACAGTATCGTGACAAGGGGCTGCATCGGCACCGGGACTGTGCTGAGCGAACGCAGAGGCATGGGTTATTTTCCCATGGACCGCACCTATACTGATAGCGTGCCCAGGGAGAGCAGCGGATGCGGTTACGTGCGCAGGGAACGCAGCGTTACCTATAGCATGTACAGGGAGCGCAGCGGCAACTCTACCGTAACAAGGGAATGCACCGGTAACGTTACCGTAGCCAGGGAACGCACCATTAACGGTACCGAATTCAGTTACCGCAGCGTCAACTGCTCCATGCCCAGGAAAGGCAGGGACATCGGTACCGTGCCAACGGAAAGCAACGACACCGGTATCGTGATCAGTGAACGAAGCGGTATTGGTACCGTGCCCAGGGACCGAGTCGGTACCTGTATTTTGCCGAAGGTCCCCAGCGGCAAAGGTAATGTGTCCGGGAACAGAATCGACAAAGGAAACCTGCCCAGGGACCGAAGCGATACAGGTAACGTCCCCAGGGACCACAGCGGAACCGGTACCGTGCCCAGAGCCCGCACCGTATCCATTACCGTGCCCAGGGATTTCTCGGGCAACGGCAATGTGCCGAGGGTCTGCACCATCACGAGTACCGTGCCCTGGGACAGCACAGGCACCGGTAAATTACCCAGGAAACGCAGCGATAGCGAGAACATTTCCAGCGAACACACAGGTACAGTTAAATTGTCCAGGGACTGAAACTATAATGATAACTAGCCCAGGAACCGCAGCGGCAACGTTACCGTACCCAGGTAAGTGACCGTTAAAGCTGCAGTGTTCAGGGACCGCGGCGACACTGGTTCCATTCCCTGGGAACGCGCCTGTAACGGGTCAGAGCCCGGGGCCTCACCATCAACGGTAACGTGCCTAGGGACCTCTGCGGCATGGACAACGTGTCCAGGGAACGTACCGGTACTTTTAACGTATTCAGGGAACGTGGCGTGATAGCTAACGTACACGGGAACGTACCGTTATCGATAACGGACCTAGGGCCCGCAGCGCAAAGATACCGTGCTCAAGGCCTTCAGCGGCAGTAGTACCCAGCCCAGGGACTGCAACGGTACCGGTACCGTGCCTAGGGATTCCGGCGGCACCCGTACTTCACTCAATGACCGCAACGGATTACGTGCCGCTCCTGGACCGCAGCGGGAAATTTACCGTGCCCAGCGGCACTGGTACAGTGCCCATCGTCGGCACCGGTATCGGTACCATGCCCAGGAAACACCCTGGTACCGATAAGGTGCCCAGGGTATTTAGCAGCACCTGTACCATACACTGCGAATGCAACGGTACCGTTGTGTTAACCAGGAACCGCAACGGCAAAGATAAAGAGCCAAGGGAACACACCGTTACCTGTATCGTGCACTGGGCCACACCGGCACAGGTAACGTTCTCAAGGAACGCATCGGCAAGAATACCGTTCCCATGGAACGCAGCAACAACATTAACTTTCCCATTGATTTTACCGGCAAGGGTACCTTGCCCAGGGACAGCGGCGGTAACGGTACTTTGCCCAGGGAACGCAGCGGTACGGTTACCGTGCCCAGGGAACGCAGAGGCCCCGTTATCATTCCCAGGGAACGAACCGGTAACTGTAAATTGAGCAGGGAAAGCAGAGAAACGGTATCGTGCCCAGCGAACGCAGAATTAACTGTAACGTGCCGAGGGACCGTTGCTGCACGTGTACCATATCCAGGGACCGCAGCGTAACCGGTATGGAGTCCAGAGACCGCAGCGTCACCATTACCGTGCCAGGGAACGCAATGTAAACGTTAGCTAGCCCAGGGAACGCAGCGGTAATGGTACCGGGCCCAAGGAACGCACCGGTACCGGTAGCATCACCAAGGAGCGCTGAGACTACGGTACCGTGCTCAGGGAACGCAGAGATATCGGTACCATGCCCAGGTTCCGCAGCGGAACCGTTATCGGACCCAGGAACACACCGACAAACATACCGCTCTCAGGGACCTTACCGGCACATGCACTGCGCCCAGGGATGGCATAGGTAACTGTACCGTCCCTAGGAACCGCACAGTTACCGGTAACGTGCCCAGGAACTGCAACGGTGTCAGTAACCTGACATGGAACGCACCGGTACAGACATTGTGCCCAGAGACCTCAGCGGTGCCGGTGATTTACCCAGGGACTTTAGAGGCAAAGGCACATAGCCCAGGTACCACGGAGGCAGAGGTACCTTGCACTGGTAAGATCGGTAACGGTACCGATCCTAGGAAACGCAGCGGCATTCGAACGGTGCCCAGGTACTCAACGCTTACGGTACCATGCCCAGGGAACGTAGCTACACTGGTACTGTGAACAGAGAACGCACCGGCACCGGTAACGTGCCCATGGACTGCAATGACAACTATAATGTGCCCAGGGAACGCACCGGGAATGTTATCGTGCCCTAGGAATGCACCGGCAATTCTACCGTGCCCAGGGACCACACCGATAACGGTACCGTGCCAAGGGAACGCACCGGTAATGGTACCATGTTCAGGGACTGCAGCGGTACGGGTACAATTCACAGGGACCGTAGCGGTAACGGTATTGTGCACAGGGAAAGGACCAGTATCGGGACCCATGACAACGGACGGCGGCGGCACCGGCACCTTGCCCAGGGACAGCACCAGTAACGGTACCATAGCCAGGGAACGCACAGGAAACGGTACCGTTCCATGAACGCAGCGGCAAAAGTAACGAGAGCAGGGAACGCTGCGCCAGGTGTTCTGAGCCTAGGGAACGCAGCAGCAAGATTAGTGTACCCAGGGAACGCAGCGGTAACGGTACTGGGACGAGGGAACGCAGATCCAACAGTACTGTGCCCAAGTAATGCAGCGTTAAAGTTACTGTACCTACGGAACGAAGCGGTTCCGGTGCCTTGACCAGTGACACCAGCGGCACAGGTACCGTGCCCAGAGAAAGCACAGTCAGCTGTGCCGTGCCCAGGGAACACACCGGTTCTGATAACGTGCCCATGGATGGCATCGACAATCGTATTGTGTCCAGGGATCGCACCAGCACCGACAATGTGCCCAGGGAATGCGGCGGCACAGCAAATTATCCAAGGGATAGCAACGATATGGGTACCGAGCCCAGGGACCGCAGCGTCACCGGTACGTAGGACAAGAAAAGAACGGGTACTGGTACAGTGGCCAGTGACTTCAGCGGCCACGGTAATGTGCCAAGGGACCGCCCCGGTAACGTTACAGTGCCCACAGTAAACTGCGTTTTCGGTACCGTAACCCTGGGTCCGAGGCGACACCGTTACACTGCCCACGGAACGCAGCGGTATCTGTACCGTATCCAGGGAAAGCAGCGGCAGCCGTACCGTTCCCAGGAAGGCATCGGTAACGGTACCGTACCCAAGGAGGTCAGCGGCACCGTTAATGTGCCCAGGGAGCACAATGGTACCGATATCTCGTCCAGGGAGCGCAGCGGTGTAGGAACCGTCCCCAGAAATCTCTGCAGCACTGGTAACGTGCTGAGGGACCGCACCGTTAGAGCCACCCTGCCAGGGAATACAACGGCACTGGCTCCGTACTCAGGAAACACACCGATAAATTTAATGTGCCCAGGGAATTCAGCGGCACCGGTACCGTTCCCAGCGAACACACCATTAACGGTACCGTGCACAAGGAAAGCAGACCCACTGTTACCGTGCCCAGGATACACAGCGGCACCGGTACCGTGCCCAGGGAAAGCAACGGTTTTGGTACCGTACACAGTTAAACAGCGGTACAGGTACCGTGCACAAGGAACACTCCGGCAGAGGTACCGTGCCCAGTGTACGCTATAGCTCCAGTAACGTGCCCAAGGTATGCACAGGCATCGGTACTGTGAACAGGGAACGGAATGTCACCAGTAGTGTGTCCGGGGAACGTATCGTTAACGATACCGTGTGAAGGAACCGCAGTGGCACCGGTACCGTGCACAGGACCGCACCGACAATTATAAGGGCACCAGGGAACTTTGCGGCAAATTTTCCGTGCCCAAATACCGTTCCGGTTACGTTACAGTGCCAAGTGAACGATTCGGCAACGGTACCATGCCCAGAGTTCCCAACGGTATGGTTACCCTGCCCAGGGAACGCACCGATAGAAGTACCGTGCCCAGGGAATTCAGCGGTACTCATACCGTATTCAGGGATCGAAGAAGGTACTTTACCGATCCCAGGGTACACGGCGGAAAATTTACCGGCCCCAGGAACGCGCCGTAACCGGTACCGAAACCAGGGAACGCAGCGGCACAGGAAACATACTCAGGTAATGCAGCGGCAACGGTACCGTGCACAGGAAACGCAGCGATACCGGTACGTTGCACAGGGAAAACAGCGTCTCCTGTACTGTGAACAGAGACTGCAGAGGCAACGGTAACGTGCCCAGGGACAGCACCGACAACGATAACTTGATCAGGGATCTCACCGGAAACGATAACCTGCCCACGAACCGCAGCGGTATCGGTACCGTAACTAGGGTGGGCAGCGGCAACGGTAATGTGCCCAGGAAACGAACCGGTACCGGGAACCGTGCAGAGAGATGTCTGCGGCTACGTTACCGTGCCCAAGGACAGCACCGGTACCAATACCGTAGCCACGGAACGCACCGGTAACGGTGCCGTGCACAGGGAACGCAGGGCCACCGGTATTGTGCCCAAGGAAATTACCGGATAAGGTACCGTGCCCAGGGGCAACAGCCGCAACGCTACCTAGCCCAGGGATCTCACCGATAAGTATAACGTGCCCAGGGACCACAGCGGCAAAGGTAACGGCCCGCGGACCGCACGGAAACATTACCGTGCCCAGTGAACGCAGCGGAACCGTTACCGGTCCCAGGGAACGTACCCAAACTGATAACGTGCCCAGGGAACGCAGCGGCAACGGTCCCGTGCCCAGGGAACGCATCGGTACCATTGTCGTGCCCAGGGAACGCAGGTGAACCGGTACCGTGGCCAAAGAACGCAATGGTACCAGTTTATCGTTCAGGGACCGCAGAGGCAACGAAAACGTGCCCAGGGATACCAGCGGCATTGGTAACGTGTCCAGGGAACGCACCGGTAACTCTACCGTGCCGAGGGCTCGCATTGGTATCGCTACAATGATCAGGGAACGCAACGGGAATGGTAACGTGCCCAGGGAGTGCAGCGTCGACGCTACCGTGCTCAGGGACCGTTACGGCAGAAAAACGTGCCCAGGGAAAGTACATTTTACGGAACAGTGCACGGGGACCGCAGCTACAACGGTACAGTGCCCAGGCATCGTATCGTTAGATTTAGTGTTCTCAGGGAACGCTGCGATAACGTTACCGTGCACAGGGATCACACCGGTAACGGTATATTGCAAAGGGAACACAGCGCCAATTTTACCGTGGCCAGGGAACACAGCGGTACCTTTAAATTGCCCAGGAAACGCAGCGGTACCGGTACCGTGCCAAAGGACCACTCCGGCACAGGTACCGTGCCCAGGGACGCAACAGGACCCGTACCGTAAACAGGTGCCGCACTGGCAACGGTAATATGCCCATAGACCGCACCGGCAACGTTAACGCGACCTAAGAACACACCGGTACCGTTATCGTGCTCTGGGGAAACATTGGCATCGCTAACGTGCCCAGGGATCGCCGCGGTAGCGGCACCATTCCCAGGGTCCGCAGCGCTAACGGCACACTGTCCTGGGACCGCAGCGGCAACGATACCTTGCCCAGGGAACGTAGCGTCACCGGTACCGTGCCTAGGACAGCAGCGATAAACGGTACTACGCCCAGTGAACGATCTGGCAGAGGTACCGTTCACAGGAATAGCAGTCGTACCGGTAACGTGCCAAGGGATAGCACCGGTAAAGGTAACGAGCAAGGGACACCTGACAACGTTGTCGTGAACAGGGACCGCATCGGTAACTGTACCTTACCCAGCGGCAAAGTTATCGTGCCCAGCCACCGCACCGGTACCGGTAAATTGCCCAGGTAACGCAGCTGCACGTTTATCGTGCCCAAGGAACGCAGCGGCACCGGTACCGTGCCCAGGGACCCAAAGGTAACGGTACCTAGCTCGGGGACCGCAGGGGCACCGTTATCATTACCAGGGAATGCAGCGGTAATGGTACTGTGTCAAGGTACCGCAGCGACATTAGTATACTGCTCAAGGACCGAACCGTTACCGGTACCACGCCCTGGTTCGCAGCGGCACATTTACCGTTCCCCGGAACTCACAGACATCTGTACGGTGCGCAAGGGACCGCACCGGCAGAGATAACGTGTCCAGGGAACACACCGGTAACCGTACCGAACCCAGAGACCGCAGCGTTCCTGGTACCCGTACCCTGAGATTGCACCGGCAATTGTACCATTCCCAGGGACCGCACCGGTAACGGAACCGTGCTCATGGAACGCACCGGTAACGGTACCCTGCCCAGGATCCGCAGCGTTATCGGTACCGAACACAGGGTCCGCACGGTAATGGTAATATACCCAGGGAAAATACCGGTACAGAGACCCGTACACAGCGAACTCGACGGCATCGTTACCGTGCCCAGGCACAGCACCTGTACCGGTGCCGTATCTAGGGAACGCACCGGTAACAGTACCGTGCTTAGGGATACCAGCGGCAATGTTTCTGTTCTCAGGGAAAGGACCGGAAATGGAGCCGTGCACAGGCAACCGACGGCACCGGTACCGTGCACATAGGCAGAACGGGTATCGGTACCGTATCTAAGGAACACATGGGTATAGATACCGGTATCTTGCAAAGGAACCGCAGGGGCACATGTACCTTGTCCTGGGAGAGAAGAGGCAACGTTTCCGTGCCACGGAAAGCAGCGTTAACTTTACCATGCCCAGGGACCGAAGCGATTAAGGTACCGTGCCCAGCGAGAGCAGTGGCACAGGTATTGTGCCAAGGGATCGCAACGTCACCGGTACCGTGACCAGGGTACGCAGCGGAAAGGGTAGTGTGACCAGGGATCATACCGGCACCGTGCAGAGGTAAAGCAGTGGCACCGCTACCTAAACCAGGAACAGCACCGAAAATAAAACCGTGCCCAGGATTTGCAGCGGTACTGGGACCGTGCCCAGAGAACACATCGGCACCGTTAACGCGCACAAGGACCGCACCGGAAACGGTATTGTGCCCAGGGAATACAACGGAAACGGTATCGTTCCGTGGGGCCACATCGGCACCGGTACCGTGCCAGGGAACACAGCGGTACGGGTACCGTGCCCAGGCAACGACGTGGTAACCGTAAAGTACCCAGGGAATTCAGCTGCAAAGGTACCGTTCCCAGGGTTCGCAGCGGTAACGGTAAACTGCCCAGAGAACGCAGCGGCTTCGGTACCATTCCCAGGACAGCAGCGTAGGCATAGCACTGACATCGGCCCCGTGCCCAGGGACGGCACAGATACCGGTAATATGCCCAGGAAACACACCGGTACTGGTACCGTGCACAGGGAAACCATCGGCACATATACCTGGTCCAGGGATCGCAACGGTACCGTTGCCGTGTGCAGCGAACTCCGCGGCAACGCTTGCGTGCCCATGGAACTCAGCGGAACCGGTACCGTCAACACGGATCGCAGCGGTACCGGTAACATTGTCAGGAACCTCACCGGTAACGGTATCGTGCCCAGGAAACGCAGTGGCACTGGTACCATGCACAGAGCCCGCAATGTTAACGTTGCATTTCCCACAGAACGCACCGGCAACGGTACCGTGCCCAGGGATATCACCGGTACCGGTATCGTGCCCTGAGACCACACCAGCACCGAGAACGTGCCCAGGGAACGCATCATTATCGGTAACATTCCCAGGAAACGCAGGGGAAACACTACCGTGCCCATGGAACACACCGGCGACGGGACCGTACACAGGGAACGCAGAGCAACGGTTCCCAGTGAACTTACCGGTACATGTACCGTGATCAGGCAAGGCAGAAATATCGGTACATTGCCCAGGGAACGCACCGCCGCGGGCTGCGTATCCAGGACCCACAGAGGAAAAATTATCGAGCCCTGCGACCGCACCGGTAAGTATAACTTGCAAAGGGATCGCAGCGGCAACGCTACCGTGCCCAGCGAGCGCACCGGTACCTGTAATTTGTACACCCTGGGCACGATACCGTTGCCGCCACCCTCCCTGTTTACGATACCGGTACTGTTGCTTTCCCTGGGTACGGTACTCGTGCTGCAGCGTTTGTTGGTCACGGTAACGGTGTCGGTGTGTTCCCAGGTTACGACACCTCTACCGGTGCGTTCCATGCTTACGGTACCCGTGCCGCTGCGTTTTCTGGGCACGTTACCTGTACCGGTGCGTTCAATGGGCACGGTAGCGTTGCAGCTAGGTTCCCTGGGAACAGTAATGGTACCGGTGCGTTCTTTGGGGATGGTAGCGTAACCGGAGCGATCCCTTGGCATGGTAACATTGGCGTTACCGGTGCCGGTGCATTCCTTGGGTACGGTGCCGGTTCCGCTGCGTTACCTGGGCATGTTAAAGTTACCAGTGCGTTCCCTTGGTACGTTACCGTTTCCGCTGTTGTACGTGGGCACGTTACCAGTAACGGTGCGTTCCGTGGGTACCGTACCTTTGCCGGTACTTTCTCTGTGTTCGGTACCGGAACCGCTGCGGTCTCTGGGGACGATACCGTTACCGCTACATTCCCTGGGCACGGTACCGGTGCCGGTGCGTTCTCTGGGCACGCGAATCCTGCCCAGGGAACACACCGGTATCGTTACTGTGCCCAGGGAATCCAGCGGCAGAGTTAAAAAGCCCGCAGTTCGCTTCGGTACCGGTGATGTTCACAGGTAGCTCAGCGGCACCGACAACGTGCTCAGGGAAAGCAGAATCACCGGTATCGTTCCCAGGGAACTCAATGGTAACGGTACCTCGTCCAGGAAACACAGCGGCATCGCTAACGTGTTCAGGGACCGCAGCGGTATTAGTAGGGTGCCCTGGGACTACACCGGTACCAGTAGCAAGCCCAGGGACTGCAGCCGTAACGGTAATTTACCCTCTGAACGCTCCGGCACCGTTAACCTGCCCAGTGAACCAAGCTACACCGAAACCATTCCCAGGGTGCGCAACGGTAGAGGTTCAATGCCCAGGGATAAAACGGCACCGGTACAGTATCCAGGGAGCGCAGAGGCAACGGTAATGTGCCCAGGGAACGCAGCGTTAACGCTACCGCGACCAGAGAACGCAGCGGAACGGGTACGGTGCCGAGGGAACGTATTGTCATGAGTACCGTGCGCAGGGAGCGCACAGGTACCAGTACCGTGCCTGGGAAACAGCGGCATTCTTACAACTCCAAGGGATCGTAGAGGCGCCGGTACCGTGCGCAGCGACAGCAGAGTTACCGGTACCAGGGCGCGAACCGTCACGGATACCGTGCACAGGAACCGCAGTGACAACTGTACCGAGCCCAGGGAACGCACCGGTCTCTCTTTTTGCTCAAGTAACGCAGAGGCAACGGTACCGTGCCCAGCGAACGCACCGACAACGGTACCGTGCCCAAGGAATGCAGCGGCAACGTAATCGTCACCAGAGTTCGCAGCGGTACCGGTACCGAGCACAGAGACCGCACCGGCACAGGTACCGTACCCACGAAACGCACCGTTACCGGTAACGTGCCCACGTACAACAGCGGAAACGGTAACGTACCAAGGGAACGCACCGGTAACTTTAACATGCCCAGGTAACGCAACGGATCCGGGACCGTACCCAAGGAATGCACCGGCACCGGTACCGTGCCCAGGGAACGCACCGGCAATGTTACCATGCACAGGGATCGCTCCGGTAAAGCTACCATCCCCAAAGAACGCACCGGTACCTTTATCGTTCCCAGGGAACCCAGTTGCAAATCTACCGTGCCCATTGAACGCACCGGTACAGGTAACGTGCCCAGCAAACGCAGCGGCACGGGTACCGTAACCTGGGAACGTACCGTTAGAGGTGTCGTGCCCTGGGAACACACCGGCACCGTTACCGTGACCAGCGAACGCAGCAGCACAATAAAGTGCAAAGGGAACAACAGTACCGGTATCGTAAACAGGGAGAGTGGCGGCAACGGTATCGTGCCCAGGTATCGTGCCGTCACAGGTAAAAGTACAATTATCTTGGAGCGCACAGGAAACGGTACCGTGCACAGGGACCGCACCGTCATTGGTACCGTACCAGGGAACGCACCGTTACAAATACCGTGCCCAGGGACATCAGCGTTAACGTTACCGTACATTACGAACTCAGCTGCCACAGTACCGTGACCTGGGAACACGGCGGCAAAGATACCATGCCCAGGGAATGCACCGGTAACAGTACCGCGCCCAGGGAACGCAGCGGCACAGGCACCTTGCTCAGGTATTGCTGCGGCAAAGGTACCGTGCCCAGGGACCGCAGCCGTACCGGTCCCATTCCCAGGGAACGCAGCGTCAACTTTACTGGACCCAGATAACACACTGAAAACGGTAACGTGCCCAAGGACAGCACCGGAAAGTTTACCATGACGAGGGACCGCACCGGAAATGATATCGTGACCTGCGAAAGCTCCGGCTTCTCCACCGTGCCCAGGATCCGCACCGGTAACGGTAATGTGCCCAGGCAACACACCGGGAACCGTACCCAGCCCAGGAAATGCAGCGGTAACGACACCGTAACCAGGGACAACCGCGGCAACGGGAATGTGCCCAGGGAACGGATCGGTACGGTACCGTGAACAGAGAAATCGACGGCACAATTACCTTGCACAGGGACAGAACCGTAACTATAATTAAGGCAGCGAAAGCACCGGTACATGTACCTACACAAGGGACAGCAGCGCCAACTGTAACGTTCCAAGGGAACACAGCAGCACCGATAACGTGCCCACGGAACGCAGCGGGAACGGTACTGTGCTCAGGAAGCCCAGCGGTATCGGAATCGTCCTCATGGAACGCAGCGGGTCCATTAATGTTCCTACGGACAGCAGCGTTAACGGTACCGTGCTCAGGGAATGCGGCGATTCCCTTATCGTGCTCAGGGAACGCAGCGGCTTCGGTTTTGTGCCGTGAGATCGTACCGGCAACGGTACCGTGCCGAGGGAGAGCAGCGAAAACGCAACATAGCCCAGGGACATTACCGATAAATGTACCGTGCCAGCGAAAACAGCGGCAACGGTACCGCGCCCTAGGACCGCACGGTTACGGGTACCGTGCTCAGTGACCGCAGCGGCACCTGTACCGTGCTCACGGAAACTACAGGTACCGGTATCGTGCTCAGAGATGCCACCGGCACCGGTACCGTGAACCTAAGACAACAGCGGAGCCGGTCGTGCCCATGGACCGCAACGGAAACGGTACCATGACCAGGCAAGTCTGCGACAACTGTACCGTTCCCAGGGAACGCATCGGTACCTGTACCCTACCCAATGGGGGCAAAGGCAACAGTACCGTGCCCAGGCAACACAATGGTAATGGTACCTCATCCAGGAACCTTAGCGACACTGGGAAAGTGTCCAGGGACCGTGCCCAGGGGCTCTACCGGCAGTGGTATTGTGGCCAGGGAACGCAGAGACATCATTAATGAGTCCAGGGGTCTCACCGGTAACGATATCGTGCCCAGGGAATGACGTGGTGCCGTTAAGGTGACTACGGACAGCAACGGCAACGGTAAAATGTAGAGGGATCAAACCAGTACTGTTACCGTTAAAATGGGCAAGGCGTCATCGGTAACGTGCCCACGTACCGCACCGACACCAGCAACCATACCTTGCCCAGGGACCACAGCAGTAGCGGTACTGTGCCCAGCGACTGCAGCGGCATCGGCAAGTTATCCAGGGATTGCACCGTTACTGGTGACGAGATCAGGGACCGCGGCGTCATCGCTACCGTGTCCAGGGAACGAACAGTTACCGGTAACGTGCCCAGGGAACGCTGCGGCAACGGTAATGTGCCCGGATAAAGTACCTGTACCGGTAACGTAAACACGGACTGCGGCTTCAAATTTTACCGGCCGGGGACATCAAAGGTAACGGTACCGTAACCATGAACCGCAGCGGCGACGTTGTCGTGACGAGGGACAACAGCATAACCGGTAACGTACCCAGGAACACAGCGGTTCCATTACCGTGACCAGGGAACACAGCGGGTACGATAGTGCCCAGAGAATGCACCGGCAAAGGTAACGTGCACAGGGAACGCGCCGGCAATGGTATCGTGCCCAGGGAACACACCGGTAGCGGTATCGAGCCCTGGGAACTTACCGGCACCGGTAAAGAGCCCAGGGACCGCAGCGATACCGGTACCGTGCCCAGGAATCCGCGGTAAATGTAAACTGCTCAGGGAACTCAACGGCACAGTTACCATGCCCTGGGACTGCAGCGGTAAATGTACACATCTCAGGGACAGCAGCGGCATCGGAACCGTGCCTAGGGCCCGAAGCGTTATGGGTACCTTGCCCAGAACAGCAGCGGAACTGTTACCGTTCACAGTGAATACAGCGGTAAGTGGTACCGTGCCCAGCGTTCGCAGCGGCACAGGTCCCGTGCCCAAGAATAGCACCGGTATCTGTACCATGCCCAGGAAACGCACCGGTACAGGAAACGTGCCCAGGGAACCCAGCAGTTCCATGACCAAGGGAGGCAACTTTATCGATGCCGTGCCCATGGACTGCAGCGACAAATTTACAGTGCCCAGGGAACACAGCGGCACAGGTATCGTGATCAGATCCCGCAGCGCTAACGGTACCATGCCTACGAAAGGAACAGAGAAAGGTACAGTGCCCAAGGAACCAAGCGACACCTGTACCATGATCAGGGAACGGAACGGTACCATTGCCGTGCCCAGGGAACGGAGCGGTAGAGATGCCGTGCCAAAGGATCGCATCGTCAAAGATAACGCGCCCATGCACATAAGCTTTATGGTAACGTGCCGTGGGACCGCAGTGTCAACAGTAAACCAACGGCACCATTAAAGCGTCCAGATACAGACCGGTAACGCTAACGTAGCCAGGGAAAGAACCGTTAAAGCTAACTTGCCCAGGTACCGTGGTGGCAACTGTACCGTGCGCAGGGACGTCGGCGGTCCAGGTACGGTGCCCACGGTACGCAGCGGCGAGAACGGTACCTTGCCCAGGGCCCGCAGCATTAACGGTACCGTGCCCAGGGTTCGAGGCGGTCCCACAAACATGCCCAGAGAACACAGCGGTACCGGTAACGTGTCCAGGTATCGCAGCGGCAACTGTACCGTTAGCACGGTCCGCAACAGTAACGGTACCTCCCACAGAGTCCACAGCTTCTTCGATACCGTGCCCAAGGAACGCACCGTTACCCCTAACGTGCCCAGTAACCGCATCGGCACCGCTACCGTTACCAGGGATTGCAGCTGTTTTAGTATCGTGCTCAGGGACCGCAGCCGCACCGGTACCGTGCCCAGGAACGCACCGACAACGATACTGTTCTCAGGGAACACGCCGGTACCGTTATCGTGCCCTGGGAACACACCGCTTACGGTATCGTGCCCATGAAGCGCACTGGCACCGGTATTGTACCCAGGGACCGCACCGATATCGGGAGATTGCCGAGGGAACGCGCCGGTACAGGTACCGTTTCCTGGGAGCTCAGCTATACGGGTACCGGAACCAGTGATGGCAGCGGCAACGGTATCGTGACGAGGGACCACGGCGGCTAAGTTACCGTGCCCTGGGAATGCAACGGTACCTGTATATCACCCAGGCAACGCAGCGGTAACGGTATTTTGCTCAAGTATCACAGCGGCACGGTTACTGTACCCAGGGAGAGCAGCAGTACCGGTACAACGCTCATCGAATGGTGCGTTATCGTCACTATACCCTGAGAATTTACATTCATCGTTAAAGAGTCCAGGACCGCACCGGTAATAGTACCGTGACCAGGGACCGCAACGTAAAAGGTATCGCCCCCTGGAAACGCACCGGCATCTCTATCGTGCCCGGGGAACGCACCAATAACGGTACCGTGCCCAAGGAACTCACCATAAAGGGTAACCTGTGTAGGGATCGCAGCGCTAACGTCTCATTACCCAGGGACTGCAGCGGCAACGCTACTGTGACCAGGGAAAGGACCGGTACCGGTACCGTGCACAGAGAAATCGACGGCACTGATACGATGACTAGGGAGAGCACCGGTACCTGTTCCGTAGCCAGGGAAAGCACACGTAACAATAACGTTCTTAGGGCTCGCTGAGGCAACGGTATTGTGCCCAGGAATGTACAGGTGCCGTTACAATACCAGGGTAGGTCTGGTATGGGTACCGTACCCAGGGAACTCACCGGTATTTGTACCGTGCCCAGGGTTAACAGCGACAAATGCAACGTTCCCAGGGAACGCAGGGGCACCGGTACCGTACCGACGAAACATAGTGACAAATATACTGTGCCCAGGGACAGCAGCGTTAATGCTGGCATACCCAGGGAACAAAGCGTTTACGGTACAGTGCCCAGCGAACGCAGTGGAACTGTTACTGTGCTCAGGGATCGCACCATCAAGTGTATCGTGCCCAGGGTTTGCAGAGTTTCCGCTAAAGTCCTCAGGGACAGCAGAGGCACCAGTATTGGACCTAGTGATTGTATCGGCTTAGGTACCGTGCTCAGGGACAGCAGCGGCTCTGGTAACGTGTCCACGGAACGCAAGGATAACGGTACCGTGCCCAGGGATTTCAGCGGCAAAGGTACCGTGTGCAGGGATCCAACCGGTACCGGTAACGCGACCAGAGATTGCAGCGGTACCAGCAAAATGACCCTGGGAACGCAGCGGCATACGTACCTTGCCATGGAACGCAGCGGAAACGGTACCTTGCTCAACGAACGCATCGGCACCGGTATAGTTCCCTGGGAACGCATCGCTACTAGTACCGTGACCAAGGAGAGCAGCTGCACCGGTACGGTGCCCAGGGAGCAGCGTGATACCGGTACCTCGTCCAGGGATCGCAGCGTCAACGCTAACATGCCCAGGGAACGCACCGTTACCGCTACTATGCCCAGGGAATGCAATTGTACCGTTTCCGTTCTCAGGGAACGTACCGTTAAAGTTAATGTGCCTTAGGACAACAGAGGCACCGGTACCGTTCTCAGGCAACACACCAATGACGGTACTCTGCCCAGGGAATGCAGCCCCAAACTGACCGGGCTAAGGGACAAAACGTCAGCGGTATCGTGTTTAGGGAACGCACCTTCACCGGAACCGTTACTCGGGATCGGAGTGGCAACGGAACCGTGAACAGGGAAATCAACATTAATGGCACCGTGCCCAGAGAACGCAGAGTTATCGGTAGCGTGACCAGGGAACGCAACTTTACTGGTACCGTGCCCAGCTACCGCAGCGATACGGTACCATGCCCAGGGAGTCCACCGGCCCCGATACTGTGCCCAGAAACGCAGAGGAACCGATACTGTGTCCAGGGAACGCACAGTTTCCGATAATGTGCCCAGGGAGGTCAGCGGTACCGGTACCGTGTCCAGAGATCGCAACGTAACCGGTACCGTTACCAGGGACCGCGGCGACATAGGTACTGTGCCCAGGCAACGTAGAGGTATCGGTAAAGTGCCCATGTACCGCAACGGTGCCGGTAACGTCACCATGCCCCGTGAACGCAGCGGAAACGATACCGCAGCCAGGGAACGAAGCGGAACCGGTAACGTGTCCAGGAACCGCACCGTTACTGGTAACGTGGCCAGGGATCGCTGCGGCATCGCTACCGTGCCCAGGGAACGCACCGGTAACTGTAACGTGCCCAGGGACCGCAGGGTCAAAGTTACCGTCTTTACGGAATGCAGGGGGCAGCAGTACCTGGCCCAGGTACCGCAGCGGTACCGGTATCGTGCCCAGGGATCCCATCGGCACCGGTACCATACCCAGGGACCGCAACTTTACCGTTGCCGTGCTCATGGAACGCAGCGGCAAAGTTAACCTGCCCACAGAACTCAGCGGTAACGGTACTGTGCCCAGCGTACGCAGCGTTAACGGTACCATTCCTAGCACACATACCGGTAACGGTACCGTACCCTAGGATCCCAGCGGCATCTGTATCATAACTTGGAACGCAACGTTATCGTTGCCGGGACCAGAGACAGCACCGGCAACGGTAACGGGCCCAGAGAACCCAACGATAACTGTATCGTGCCCTGGGACACACCGGCAAAAATAACGTTCCCAGGGACCGCACCGGCAACTGTACCGTGCCCAGGGAACGTTGCAGCTCTGTTAATGTTCCCAGTGATCTTACCGGCACAGGATCCGTGCCCAGGGACAGCAGCGGTGTCAGTAATTTGCCGTGTGACTGCAGCGCTATGGGTAACTTGACCACGGACCGCCGAGGCATTTTATCGAGCTCTGGGACCACACCGGTTACTGTAAATTGCCCAGGAAAAGCAGCGGCAACGCCACCATACCCTTCAGCCGCACCGATACCGGTTATAATAATAATAATAATAATAATATTTATTTAACTGCAATTGGGTTTTCACCCGGTGGCAGTCGTTTTTAACACATATACAAGAACGTGAAGCTGTACTACTAAATTTACATCGGGAGGGATACAT
>Ga0136643_10003381_pt1 | contig 21497 bp, 12 predicted proteins | sample TergutLab28metaG_FD_96883 | JGI IMG/M metagenome (GOLD analysis project Ga0136643, IMG submission 96883) | Labiotermes labralis P1 segment gut microbial communities from Petit-Saut dam, French Guiana - Lab288 P1 (version 3) (version 3) | ecosystem: Host-associated > Arthropoda: Insects >...
AACATGTTGTTGTAAACCTTACAATAATTAACCAATAAAATAGTTGTGTTTGACGGTAAGTGCCACGCACATATATTGCCATACTAATTGTATATCACACAACGGGGATGACGCACATAAAGCTGATGATGCATCACGTGGGCCGAAACATGTAGTTATCGAGTGAATATATGTCAGTCCATTAATGATAAAATAAGCCGTGTTAGAAGGACATGTTTTTACATAACTCCATAGTATAATCAAAGAGTAGGACGCAAGATATTAAAGTTAAAATTCAGAGTACTTTTTAATCTTCCATTATTTATGCAATTATGTGTTTTGACTGTTGGGGAAGTGTAGGTTTCTTCTTCTTCTTCTTTATTTACAGAAAAGAAGGCGTTTATTGTGTTCTTATTTTTTCACTTTATAATAATACTTTACCCCAAAATTTAAGGACGTAAAAATTACGATATTAGTAATTATATATTTAAATATAATATTTAAATATTTCCTCTTGATACTTTATATATGAAACGTAATAATAAAACGTGCAAGAAAAAACGTCACATCTTGCTTCTAATCTCGGTAGTCATGCTTTCTTATAAGAAGACCTTTCATCAACTGGTCATTGCATTTATACGAGTACGATAATTTGAATTTTCTCTGCTTGTGAGATACATGTTCTAAAATGAAGGAATGTTTTTAGAATTATATGGAAGTTAATTTCCATAAAATTTTCTGTAAATTTTTATTGAAAATGTTGACAAATTACTCAGATTACTTCGTGTAATGAAAGAGCGTAATTTTGAACAGGAAATTAAATAGCGACGCTGACACAATAAAACAATTACTGTAGAATACTGTAACACCACGAACATTTGTCCTAAAACCTCGCACTCGAATATTTATGCAGCGCACTACGACAGGTCTATAATACGGTTTCTATTATGAGGCAGACACAGAATATTAACAAACAATAGACAATGAAAATGTAATGTCATTCGAGCCACGTGTATTCGTGTTTTTACACGCCAGGTTTGAGCCTAAATATGCGTGTGCGGACGTGAGTGCTCGGAGGTGTAATTGAATGCGTAAACTGCACAGAGCAATTTGAATAGTTCCAACCGACAAGTGGCATTGTCAGTCAGGTGACTGGGCGTAGGGTGTAGGGATGGGTTGGGGGATTCTGTGGAAACCTATGTTTCGATCTGGGAGTGATAAAATTCGCCTCTTCAATTCCCATGCAGCCAAGTCTTACTATAACAATGGAAGGAAAATGGAGTTTCTGAAACCTTACCAATACACATGTAAAGTGTCTAAGCTTGCGTTTGATGACATCGCTCCAGCTTCAGAGATTACACTGTTAAGTGACGTGAAGTAAAATTAATGTTTACCCTAGAACAGGGCACGAAGAACCAGAGGGGGAGTAGAGGTATAGCTCTACTCTTTCTTTAACCTTGGCGCTAGATGAAGGTGGGTGGTTAACGCCACACCACGGCCGCTTTACCCCCGGGAATGACAAGGTACCCATTGTGTAAAAGGCGTGTTATGCCCCAGGGCCGTTCTGCTCTGGTGCTGAAAATCTCGCTCCCAACGGAATTCTCTCCTCGGACCATCCAGCCCGTAGCGTGTCCGCTACTTGTTCACGTGGCAGGATAAAATAAAAGCAGTACTTCTGCATTTAGACATAGGCTCTAATACATCTATGCCGTGGGCTGGTATAGCGACTCGCTACGGGATGGATAGTCCGGGGATAGGATCCCGGTGGGGACGAGTTTTTATGCACCCGTCCGGACCAACTGTAGGGCCCACCCAGCCTCCTATACAATGACTACAAGATCTCTTTATCCGGGAAAAAACGACCGGGGCGTGGCATTGGACAACTATTCTCATCTAGCGTCGAGATTACAGAAGGAGTGGAGCTACACCTTTAACCTCGTCTGAGCCTTCGTGGCTTGTTTTAGGGTGAACTTTACCTTTACCTTTGCTAGGATTGTGCCGCGTTTCTCATTGAGGAAGTGAAGGTACTACAGTATAATAAGGCGAGTGAGCGGACTCTCCGACGACATTAAGCGGGTACATTCAAAAAAATTTCGAATTTATTAGGACACAATGGTTATTTTTTTTTATAAAACATGGTTCTCCAACCCGCGACCCGCCAGACTTTATTATGGGGGCCAACAGCCGTATTTGTAAATTATGTATATGCTATAAAATCATAAAGTACCTTAGGCTGTTTCGTATACAACTTATTGTTGTGTGTCTAAGTGCGGTCCGCAAACAAGACCACAATAACGGATGTGGCTCTTTGCCATTAAAAATATTGGACACCCATGGTACAAAGTGTGTGTATATTTCAAGCGTTGATGAATTTTATGTTTATGGTTCCTTGCATCGCTGTTTATTAATAATTGTCCAACTAGATGCAACACAAAGCAGTCTAATTATTATTCTGCAAGCTCACTCTACATGTTTCGGGTGTCAACCACATTCATCATCAGGAGTACACAAAAATGTAACTGTAGCCTGCGGTACTGGTCATATTTTTTGTGCAGCTACCTCCCTCCAACGTGGCCAATCCTAGCTGGTAGCTGCACAAAAAATATGACCAGTCCGGAGGCTGTAGTTACATTTTTGTGTGCTCCTAATTATGGGTGTGTTTGACACCCGAAACATGTAGAGTGAACTTGCAGAATAATAAATAGACTGCTTTGTGTTGCATCTTGTCGGACGATTATTAATATATTTCAAGCATTTCAGTCTATTCGTCCATTAAAAGAGGAGATGTTAGCTGGGTAGAAGATATTAGTTGGAATCTGTGACAGATTGCATCACGTTAGGGACCGAGGTGTTAACGGCACGACAAGTTAAAACACAAGTACACTCAACAGGGGCTTTACGCCCTGGCTGTGTTCCTGAAAAATTGGGCATAAGTCAAAAATTATTTCCCCGTCTGAAATAAGGCGTTATTGTAACAGAACGCACCCAGCCAATGGGCGTTAACTGAAAATGATGGAGGGCAAATTCAGCAGTCGTGTACATTAACCACGAGCTGTAGAACACAAAGGCGTAAAAAATGAGCGTAAAAGAAGGACTGCCTGTATATGAGACTATGAAGCCAGCTCAGATAATTTGCAGGGACGGCGTTTGTGGATAACGTAATAATTTTCGCGTTCTGTATAAGCCGAATATTTGTTCTCTCTTTGCACAATACTGTTTACACCAAAAGTATTTTGCCCTGCAGTGGTGGTTTTCAGACACTTTGATTCTTGCTGTACGCTTGAAATACTCACTTTTTTTCTCTCCGGAATACTAACAGCAGACTCGATAAATAAAACTTGTAGTAAGATTACACCTCTTTTTAATGGATGTTATTAATCCTTTACTTAAAAGCTTGCATTTTATATACATAGGTCCGTGCATCGTAAATCGAATTTAATAACTGTTTTCCAACAAGATGCGACTTATTCAGTTTATTACATTTCTGTAGGCAGCTCTACATGTTTCGGGTGTTGACACCCATCATCAGGAGCTGGTACAGCTGTAATTACAGCTTTTGTTATTGATTAACTGCAATGAGTAAAATACGCTGCTATTAATACTAATATATGATTTAAAATTCTAGTTTGGTCATATTGAATGTCACCAGCCTTGACGAATGTTATATATAAAATAATGGTGGATGGTTAAAAGCAGTATTTTTAAATTATGTACAACAAAAATAGTCTTTACATACCCGGATCTACTACCAGCCGTCCTCATTGTTGAGTTGGAACTGATTCATGTGTACCGTACGGTAGGTACTCATTTATTATGGAAGAGTTATGACGTAAGACCGGTATCGATGGCTAGCTGGAATAGGGGATTTTGTTCGCCTCTGTTTTGTTCTGTTTTGAGATTTTATTGCGCTTTTCCGATAGACCTTAAACATAACCTAAATTATGTATATATATTGTTGTATATTTTATATTATGTTGTACATAATTCAAAAATGTTGCTTTTAACTATCTACCATTAGACCAGCCTCGTGGTCTAGTGGTCAGAGTCTCTGACTACTAATCATAAGGTCCCGGGTTCGATTCCCGGCACTACCGTGGGAATTATCCCTGAAGAGGAGGATTCCCGCGGTGACCATGGTCTGGGTAGGTTGGTAGAATTTAAGTTTAAGCGCCCTCCTGTCACTACATCCTCCTACATCACCACTCACATCATCGGGACAATGTAACTGCGCCTCATGGGCGTCCCAACCTCAGGAGTCGGTTACACTCCTGCCATGCCCATGAGGTAGGACCACGAAGTCCACAAGGACATGTGGTGGCATTGGGGGGGAATCGACCATTATTGTATGTATCACATTTGTCAAGGCTAGTAACATTCAATATGATCAATCTAGAATTTTAAATTATATATTCGTATTAATAGCAGCGTATTTTACTCATTGCAGTTAATCAATACCAGATGTTGTAATTACAGTTGAACGAAACATATAGAGCTGCCTATAGGAAAGTAATAAACTGAATAAGTCGCATCTTGTTGGAAAACAATTATTAAATTAAAAGCTTGCGTTATCTTAAACCAGAAAGGCGATGATTGGTAGATGCAACTCACCCTTTAAGAAAACTAAAAACAAAAAGCACTGTACTTTCCAAACTTCATGTAATAGTGCCTCTCAGCTTAGCAAAGACTTCATTGAACTTCTGCTCCAACTGCCACCCCCCCCCCCACGAATGTTGCATGTGTGTATCTTTGTAATATTTTCAATTTGGTGTTATAAATTAAAACTCGCGGCACACCGGTTTAGAACCGCTTCTGTATGGAGTTGATTTGTTCCACTGAAAACCCTTACAAATACGAACTAATTTTAACCAGTTTCGTAACAAAACTTCTCATTCTGTGTTACGTAATACGATACTTGGTCTGTTTCAGGAGAGATTAATGAATGGCTATTTGATAAAGTGGTAGGGAATGGAGGAAGTTTGTCTTAAATTAACGTTATTAGATTCCTTGAGCCTTTAGAATATGGGTCAAGTGGCTCAGTTAGTATAGTAGTTCCTCATTAAGCCATTAATAGTCACCCATAGTCAAAACATTTGCTAATTCCAGTCGCCGCGTGGTCTAAGGCGAAAATGTACAATCTCTCGCTTACAGGGATTGCAGGTTCGAATCCCGTCTGGGACATGGATGTCTCTCTCTCTTGTTAATGTTGTGTGTTGCCTGGTAGCGGTCTCTGCGACGGGCCGAGTAGTCCGGAGGTGGCCTACCAAGTGTAGTGTGTCTGAATGCGATCTCGAAGCCTCAACAATGAGGAGATTTAGGCCCATTAGGGATGCCGAGCCATGAAGAATTTAAAAAATTGTGGGGTCTGTCATGTAGGCTACGGGCATCCAACACATTTGATCCTGCTGATTGGCTCGCCATCATAATGTCTGGTGAAAATGTCCTATTAAAAATCCTGCCGTTTATTTAACCTAATGAACTATTTACAGTGCAGTGACAACTGTCATCGCCTGTTTTAACGTTGGTTGTTAATGCAGCATTTTTCTCGCAGAGTATATTTTTATATTTATTTTGGTAAACATAGTTGCTTTTCAATAATTATCTTGTATTTTTAAAGTTGGTGCTGTGTTTCTTAGAGGTAAGAGCCGAGTTTTTAAAAAAAAAATTTAGATGAACTTCTTGCCTGAGAGGGTTAATTTATTTATACGTAAACCGAAGATTGGTTAAGTCAAATATATATATATATGTATATGAATTAACCAGTCTTCTATATATAAATGTATGTATATTTTTTTATTTTTTAAAACACATTTTACACACACTTACATCTTACGTCACATCCTTCTGAGTTTATTACAATTAATTTATAATCTGTAATTTAATAGTGTTTCTCCTCGTGTTATTTCCTATATAGTTTGGCTTTCCTCATTAGTGGGACTGACAATCACACTTCTTAACATCATGTTTACTGGCCTGATGACGAGAAAAGAGGGATTCTCCTAATGTTGGTTTATTCGTCTTTCAACCACCTGACATGGCAGCTAGCCCGACAGAGATTTACTGAAAAGTAATTTCATTTGCAATATTGAGAATGTCTATTGCTCTTCTCTGAACAAACAGTGTGTAACTTTTAAACAAAAGACCCAGTACGGTCGTATAATGTTCTTAAAGAAAACTGTACGCTTAGGCCTGCGAAGAAAATCTCTCCTTTCACTGAAATTGCAGATCCAGTCTTGTGTACATAAAAGCCTACCATTCGGTCCTATTCTTCACCAGGACAATCCAACCTACACATACAGACACTATTTCTGTAAAATGCACTTTAATATTATCCTCATCTCTAAGTCTAATTTTCCTAAATCGTCACTCAGCATTTAGGTTTTCGACTATAATTTTATATTTTTATTTATTCTCTATGCGTACTATGCGTATCGTCAATCTAATCGTCATTCGTCTAACATTACTTGCAGAATACAAATCAGTACGTCTGCTATAGTATACCTGTAAGGTTACTCCTCATTTTGTTTCCTCCTTTACAGGTACACACATTCGTGTCGATAGAATCTGCTCAAACACATTCAACCTTTATGCTTCAATCAGATTGAAAAACCAATATTGAATGACTATGTAAAGAACATTATATTTAGAAATCAATTTCATGAATTTATGTTACTTAAACGTGCGTATATAAAAGATTCTCATTTGAATTTATACCTGCCCTTATTTTTCTGTGCAAAGGAATGAAAATCTGTATGCGAACTGCTGAACCCTGAAAAATTGAAAACTATGCCAAACTAATTTACAGTAACATAATTATTAATTTGTCAATGCTGTATCTTCATGCAGAATTAAAACTGAGCCCTTCACCTACTAAATGATGCAAATACCCAAACTTCACATAAATAACAGCGGAATGACAAGGCAATTTACCATCAGATTTACAACTTCAAGCGTCCTGTCAAACTTACCATCCAGTAAGCCTGAAAATCCTGTCTATTCAAATGATGTTTCATGTGTTTTATCAGTGTCATGATTTGTCAAACTGACAAAATGCAATCCACACGAATTTTATCTTTTCTTGTCGCCTCTTATTACTTATGAACTGCAAGTCTAAAAGGTTTTAAACTGGCATCTGTCTAATACGAATTGGAAGCACTCCAATTATATCAAATTTTATTTAACTTCTAATTCCAATACCCGAAAATCTTCCACTTCTACTAAAGTTCACGTATCTTAGTGTCGCACTGCTTTGTTATTTATTTATTTAACTAACAAACAAATGACGTAAGTCACAGTCCCTCTTAAGAAGCCAGTAGGTCTTCAGCTACTGAAGAAAATCTCCTCGTTTTGTGCTTTCTGAAGATCCATTGCCCTCCAGTGGTCCCCGCCCTGGGCCATATTAATCCAATATAAACCATTCCATTATAATTCTTTGAGTTTCATTTTAATATCGTCTTCCCATCTAGATCCATGTCTTCCAATTGATTTATTCGTAGGTCTGCTATCAATTAGAAAATTTATTTGACGTAGCTGGTGAGATAATTATGGATGTTTAGGCGGACGGATAGAATTCAGACGATGAACTAGACATCAGGTTGGTCAAGAAAGGCTTATGGTATGACCAACAATTTGTAGGTATCCTGACGTAAAGCTGCAGGATGTGAAAATAAAAAAAAACTTTAGTAAATCTGTTGTATGGAAATCTATGTCGTGGATAAAAAAAAACACTTCTCAGCCGTGAATTAATTTACTATAATGTCCTTTGGAAACGTTTATAGTAGGTCGTAACTCGACGTCTGAATGAAAAGTAGTTCTTTAGGAGCTATCCCTCGCTCATCCCTACACTTCCTTAGCGTACTCACAAGAATCCGACACTGGAGTTTGTCCTGATCTGGATCAATTGTGTCGACACATAAACGTAACATTAATGTAGAATTCATTTCAATATTATTCTCCCATCTACGACCAGACGTTCCTAATAGTCTCCTTCCTTAGGTTTTTCTGCAAAATATTTGTATTTATCATCTCCCCCCTACACATGCTACATTTCCACCAATTTCATTTTCTGTACATTATACAGGAAATGACGTAAATTACGAAGCTCCTACTCCTAGTACGTAGTTTTCTGTGTTCTCCTGTTACTTCCTCTCTTCTCGAATCGATAAGTCGGTGTTTTTACTTCAAGAACTTGTTACATAATATCGACTGTTACAAGGGATCGATAAATCGAAGTGACCCACTCACATACAGGGACAGCAAGCCAGTGGCTGTCTAATGCAGAGAAGGTACAATAGATGGCACAATAGACTTGATTCAATAGAAAACCAGGATTAAAGGCTTTGTGTCTGAAAATAAATCAGACCTTATGTAGGCCTCCTCTGACTTTCCGTGACGAGTATTGTTTTGTGACGCACTGCTGCCTTCGTCATCAGGGTAGATGAAACATCTGCACATATGTATTAAGATACAACGCATCAAATTCCGGAAGACAACAGTCTTCAACGCGTTCAGATGTTGGCAACTTGAGCTCCTTCAAGATAAAGAACATTCCTATTGACTGTAGATAATAGAATACACCCAGAGGGATGTAATTAGATTTCCTGTTAATCATAAATTTAAATTCTTAGCCAAAATGCAATGTAGATAATCTGAATTAAAATATTTATATATGCTTAGGGAATAAGACCGTAAAACCGTTTCCATGTAGGTGCTCTGTGAAAGAGAGAATGCTTTTCGATAGGGCCAAATGGGACTGTTCTTGAACAATCCCCTTTCATGCAAGTCACTAACAATGTTGAAGAGCAATTTTATACAACTGTCATTTATATTCCCATGCTGCATTAACTCTATTTATTTTTACCTTGAATTTACATTGCACACAGTAACTGGTGGCTAAATTATTATTTACTTCGCTGAACTCGTATGCTTTAAAGCATTGTAATATTATAGGATTTATGAGACTAAATATCTATAGTTCCAATAGAAAACATTTATCACTATCGGTTGAACAGCAATTCTAACGTGAGCACGAACGCTGTACTCTATTACACCTGACAGGAAGTGGATGAATAGGGGTAACTCTTTATAACTGATTATCCTACAATTTCTCAAAAAAGGGTGTCCTGCGTAAGCACTAAAAGAGCCAAAATGTTACACATTTCTCTACTTTCAAAGATAAGGCTTAGTTCCTAATTTTCTTCAGAATAAAATCTGTCAAGTCATCTATTTCAATTTCTTTTTCTCATAAAGCCGGGGATTTTCCATCTGTCCGATTCAGCTCGACACGTTTGAAAGGGAAAAAAGTGATCAACGTATTAGCGTGACGTAGGACCCCCTAGGCCAAAATGGAACTCTCGAAAGATGGCAATGTATGTACGAATGCCGCTCACTGACACGGATGCATCTCTGTGATTTCAGAGATGTCGTGTGTAGTAAGAGGCCTTTCGGTGGTCCGGTATCTTTTCACTGTTTTAAAGGATTAGATTAAATATAGATTCTACACCCTTAAATGAAACCGTAACAGAAGATAGACTTAAAATCGGAACAGAAATTATGAGAAAACACGTTAAAAAGAGTCTGAGAAGATCGTAGTTTATTCTTGTTAAATCTTTAAACCATTTGGTTGTTTTTCTTAAACTAAAGAAAATATAAACCTCTACACTCTTAAACAAGACTGAAGAAGGAAGCAATTTAAAAGCGAAACAAAGCGCAGAAAGTCTTGTCAGCCAAGGCCTTAGAGCATGATTCATCACTAGTGGTAGATGTTTTAACACTTCGTGAAATCATCGTGCAAGAAATGAGTTATGGCACTGAAGATTATACATACTACGAAGCATGCGTGTTATGTTCGCGTAAGAAATATCATGCTTAGTGAAAGCTACCAGTTGGTAACTTACGAATTATTCAAGCTACAGAAAAATAATTCCATAAAGAGTTAACTTCATGCAATTACGAGTTTTTACGCCTAATCAGCGGATAAGAATACTGTAACTTGTGTCTGAGGGGCAAATGAACATCTGTTTATTTATGACTGATTCTTTTCCTAATCCGTACTTTGAGCATTTGGGTTATTAACAAAGTAAATGAATCATAAGTTAAATTACTTTAACCAAATGTACTACACTCTATTTCGTAAACAAATACATTTTCCTCTAACTAATTTAAAACTGTCTTTATGTACCTGAGTTATGTTAACTTGCAGCCTTGTAATTATGAACACCTAGGAGAAACTTACCACCTACAACTTCTGCATATTGAGGTTAACAAGTAATGACGTTGCCAACCACCTAAAAGGCTAGAAAATGTCGTAACCCGGGAGACTGTCAACAGAGGTGGTCTTTTCTCTGCTTATATAAATTATCTGACGACCAAAACAGCTTCTCCTATACATGAATATGGGCCCGACGTTGAGGCTACCAAGATTTTACCTTTCTTTTCTAGAATCGTAGTGGTGGATTTAGATGAGGCATAATTCAATCACAGTATTGGCTCGTTATGTCGTAATCCATTGAGCAGATTTTCTCTATTGTGGGTTCTTGGAACAAACGTTTTATAAAATGGAAGTTCGAAACTTTGAATTTAATTTATATCTGTATCTTTGTCAGTATTGAAATTTGTGTAAGCGTCCACTACGGGGTATCCGGTTACAGAGTCGCCCTGTACTTGTCGGAGCGTCAAGGCGATGTAGTAGCTACAAGCTATGTTTAAATAATTATAACTTCGCCTAGGATTTATTTAGATTTATTAATAATAATAGTAATAATAATTCTTACTGTATTACGTTATTATTATTATTAATGTATTACAATTACGAAGTATTTATCGAGAAATACGAGTATGACTGCTGTTGATGGTCTTCATACAAAACGAAGAACAAATATTGAGGCCAAGAATGAGCCATAAGTTGCAACCTCTGTAGCTGCAATAGTAATGCGACCCCAAAAACCCCTTCACGGTCCTGGGAATGTTTTAAATCCTCTCTTCACTCCTTCTGTCATCATCATCATCATCGTCATCCCTCACGAGTTAGGTCTTAACAGGCCTTACTTAATAGTATCTTCAAAGTTCTCCCCAGTTATCTTCGCCAGTTTGGTCTATATTTCAGCATTGTTTTTGGCTTCATGTTGTTGTTCAATATTTTTATATGTCGCAGCCATTTTGATTTGTACTTTCTTAGTTTCTGGCCAACTAGTTATAATTTCAACTCCTCTAGAATGTCTTCATTCATTTTGTGGGCAAAGATGGTGTATCCCGCTATCCTTCTGAAAAAATTAATGTCAGTTTAGGTCAATCTTATTTTGTCCCTTTCTTGATAACTCAAATTTCACTTCCATATAGAAGAATGAGGGGAATCAGTGCATCATATACTTTTATTCTTGAAGATTTCTGAACCAGAGTTGGTTTAAAGATGTTGTTTTGATTTCCTACTATTTGAGCAATTTTTTAATTTTTTGTTGATTTTTTTTTTTATTTTCATAGGAAATTTCACAACCGAGATATTTAAAATTCTTTACTTGTTGTAAACATTTGTAATTCACAACGGTTTTATACCCTACTGGGTCTTGTTCTAAAAATGCCATCTCTCAGATTTTCGGGTGATAGACTCACAATTTTTTTTCTGTGCTTTGTAATGTCAATGCTCAGCTCTGTAATTATCATCTAAATCACATATCATGAATTAATAGTAGGGGAAAATAGGGTCCACTGTTCAAAATAATCATCCTGCAATCAAATATTTTTAAAAATAGTTCTTCGAACTTTCACCTACATACCTGCAAGTACCAGTCACTAAGAACAGTAGACATTAAAGCGATTGATCGAATTTAAGTATGTTAAACGCCTTTACAGGTATCTATGACATAACTGTCTTAAGTCCGTTTGCGGAACTGAACTGCATACCCTCTCCAAACATTTTATATTTGAAGAGTAAAATTTGACTTAATTTATATTTCATATACATTGGATAAGGGCGAAATTACCACCGATCTCAGCGGCCGTGCAGTCTAAGGCGTAGATTCGCGACCGCTCGCTTGCCGGGATTGCGGTTTCGAATCCCGCCGGGGGCATGTTTGTCTCTTGCGAAAGTCATGTGTTGTCAGGTACAGGTCTCTGCGACGGGTCTAGCCCTTGTCCAGAGAAGTCCTACCGAATGTGGTTGGTCTGGTCTCAACATCGAGGCGGTCTGGGTCCGAGTAGGGCTATTGTAGCACAAAAAAAGTAGCCAAATCAGCGGTTTGTCTTATGATCTCCGCAAATTCAGTCCGAGGCTAGGACTACGGAACTTCGTATGATAGGATTGTAAGATATAACAACATACCTATGTCTCTTTTTTGTTGTATTGCGTCCTATTACATTGGTCAGTATGTCGACGAAAGTTTTCGAAGTTAACTCTGATAAACACAAATTTATATTTTGTGTCAAGGTAAAGTTTCAGTATTTAGTGGAATTGACTCCCTTTATTTCTATTATAGTCCTAAAGAGGGACTGATTTGCCAATACTAATTCACTTGCTGTAACTCTGGCCAGAGGGGCGGTTTATCTCATTTTCCTTCAAATCTTTTACCCCTTGCAGAAGGTACGTACTTCCGACAAGAGAAGGAGCTGATTGTCTGACAGGTGGGACTCTACCATGCAGAAACAAATCCAATTTCCAAATCCCCGATGTCATTTTGGTCGAGAAAGAGAGAGAGAGAGAGAACACGAGGAAGTCAGCTGTAGTCGCTGGGGCAGTCTGTCTAAATCAGAAGAGAGTTACAACAAGGATTCCCAACAAACGACACCCCATCTACATTTTGCACTACGTCATTGTACTGAAGGACCAGCAACTCCCATCTACGAAAAGTTCGTTAATGTTCAATACAGTTGCAAAATGCTTTTCCTGTGTGCCAACAGTGAGAAGCTGGTAAATAAAATATTTCGAAGAGTCCCCACGAGTAACAGAAGAGTGATCTTAATTATATCCTTGACTATTTAACGCCACTTAATCAGCAACTGAATTTATCTACCATTAACGAAATAAGGTCCTTCTCAAGAAACTAAAAATCCTTCGTATCTCAAAAAAAGTATTTCGACAGTGGAACACTAGAACCCATTGCCGTGTTCTCAACCGGCCACTTATTCATATGTTACGTATGAGAAGCTGAATTCACGCCACTTTATATTATTTCTTTAATTTCATCATCTGTATTCCCCACCAAATATTTCGGATACTCAAAATCAGGAGTAACGAAATTTACCGGGCAGGTGGCACGTACGGGGCAGAAGACTGGTGCAGACAGTGATGTGGTGGGGACACCTGAGAGAAAGAGAAGACTTGGAAGACAAAGATGTAAATTGGAGGATAATATTAAAATAGCTATTCAAGAAATAGAATGGAGGTTGTGGACTGAATTGCTGCTCTGGCTCAAGAGAGGAACAAGTGGATGGCTACTGTGAACAGAGTAACGAAACTTCGGATTCCATAAAATGAGGATAATTTCTTGACCAGCTGACGAAATGTTATCTTATCAAGAATAACTCTGATCAATACAGTTGGATATGAATTGGAGTTAATTGCAGCATACCGGTTTGTCTAATACTGAAACCTACCGCGTTTACTCGCTTCTGTCTACTTCAGCACACACAAGCTAAAATGGAAAAGTTTTTCGGAATTTCATATAATTTCATGGAAGGAAGTAAAAAAATTAGAACTACATCAGTGCTTTCGTTCGCGACATTGTCGTATACGTAAGGGAGTAACAACATCCAATTCAGAAAGAAAGGTTTCAAACGATTAGAAATGACAAAAAACGACAGATTCATACAATTCATACAAATTACTACGGAATAGAGTCAACTTTCTCCAATATAGACACGCACGCACACACACACACACACAACACACATTACATTACATATCGCAAAAATAAATTCCAGAAAAACTAATCCAATTCAGCTTCGTGAGAAAACTGGATAATATTCTAAAGACCACGGTGCGACCGAGGAACAACTTCAGGGAAATTATGATTTTTGTATGTCTTATGTGATTTTCTGAACATTCCTTTATTTTGCTACAGCGTTTATTGGAAAATATTTGACCTCCAGCAGTTATTTTGATTTAAGTTTTTAATATACTTCGGCGATCACATTGACAGAAAGTAATTTCTTAATAAATAAGAATCATTGTGGGCTTATTAATTCTTCCTCGTCAAGGGAAAGCAGTCAGATGTGAGTGTTTTAGAGTAAGGTGTTTGAATGTAAATGCGGCTTATATTTTATATGGAGATTCCCTCTTCTGCGTAAAGTGTGGGAGGGAGATTTAGGAGGCGCAGTCAGTCCTAATCACTGATAGAGTGTTGGCTGCGGAAACCCTAAAGAATTGATAAAACTTCGTATACAAGAATATCTGATTGCAGTGAAATGCCCTTTACGCACGACAATTACATCTCAACGTGAGACTATGAATGCAATTGAAAGTGAGTGTAACCACATCCACGCGCGTGCCATGAAGGTGAGAGGATGCAACAAAGATCTCATTCTTAACGGAGATTATGGTGACGCCCCGGCCTCTTTACCCCCTGGAAATGTACACTCGTCACCAATTGCACAAAAGGCTGGCTGGGCCTTCTTGGGGAATAGAAATATCTCTGCATTCCACCGATATTCGCATTACTCTTCCTCGGTGTTACAGGCCCGCAAACTGGTCACCATACCGACTGAGTTATCCACGCTTGTAGGATGATAATACTTGTACAAAGAATTTATTAGATATGTTCTGAAAGGATCTTTGGTGCCAAATTCTGAAGAAATATAGACCAATAGGGCCTTTCAGCATTTCGTGATGGTTCGTTTCAAATTGCAATATCACTGATGTGTTACGTAAATACAATTCAATTTACGTTCGGTTACTCGGCGATACATAACCCCAGACTAAACATCATAAATATCATTTAATTCATATAAACCAAGAGATTTAGATGGAAATTCTACCCGTTAATGAAACCTAAATGCTATATATAAACAAACAAGACCCTTTCACTGCCGATGGTATTTTCAGTGTTTCATATCCAGGAGGCACAATGGAAATTAGTTTGTGCCTTAAAATAAGTAATTAGAGTACTTGTAATATCATGTTTATAAACACAGCTGAGTTTATCCATAAATGTAAAATATATGTGTATTTCACAAAAGTTAAGTGTCAAAAGTACTTAATTTTATTAGCTTACTGTCTCTCTCTCTCTCTCTCTGTTTAAAGAGAAACAAAAAAATAGGAATAATTGATGTTATCTTTGTGCGCACTGTTTACTGTGGAAATAGGTTAAAACTGGAAAGCGCACTAAAACTGATGATGACGATGATGATGATAATAATAATAATAATAATAATAATATTTAGAAAATACCAGAGCTACATACCGGGAAACCATGAAATCAAGTAACTATAGAGAACAGACATCTTGGGCACTGCACACTGAATTTGGAAAGTATTATTTTAAAGTACAACACATTCAATATATGAAGTAACACAACACGCAGCACATACTGTAACTACAGAACAGCTGGAAAACTATATACACCAGAAACACGATTTGTTTCAGGTACATAACTGTAAATACACTGCACAAATGTGGTAACAAATAATAATAGTAATTGTATATACATTTTATGAAATACAGGAGCCCACAGTCAGTGACACCCTGAATAACGTTTCGTCCTTATGTTTCAGATTCAAGTCTTGAATTCTAGATTTATGTGACTGAGATTACAGATGTATTCGGCATTCCTTAGAAATATTTACACAGAGAATTGTGCGATTGTACCTTAACTATTTAAACAGAGCTCAACTTTAAGCATCCTCACCTCTAAACAACCGATTCTCTGGATCAGACATTCTTCTCATAGCGATGTAATGAGCGTCTTACTGAGATCTGACCTTCAGTCATGCCTTCGCCTCATGAATTTATCTTTGCGTAAGTTTATGTATGAACATCTTGTTTCAACCATTCGTGCTGCACTTATTCCTAACCCACTCACCTCAGACAGGTGTCTTACTGCTCAAATATACCTGATCGATCCACATTTCTTCTGAGATATTGAAAAAATATTGTGGAACCTGTCACAATAGTGCGCGTTCAGTGGGTTTGAACCAGGTCTTCGAACAGTAAACAGGAACCAATTCAATATGCGATGATCTTTACATACAACTAGGTGACTAACAACATTCAGATTTATGAAATAAAGTGAAATGCCAACTTGATACAAATAGGTAATTGTATTGATGTATTCTTAGCTTGACATGTTTCGGGTACATACGCCCATCATTAGGGACATTAGATGTTGAGTTGCAGCATATGGTTTTCTGCACCGTGTTTTGGATGGGTGGTGGTCTTGAGAGCCGCTGACTAGGTCGTGTAATGAATTGTGCCTAATAGTGGCTACATAGACTCGACACATGCTGGAGTAATAAGCCCTAATATTTTGCATCGAAATATTTGTGTTCTGTGTTGGTCGCACACAGAATTGTAATCGTATGAGATACACGGTGAATGCTGAATCAATTTCAGATGCTCACAACAAATTGCCGCTACACTTCGATCAACAACTGGAAAATTAGGAAAGTGGCTCCAGGGAACAAAATATGAATTTCCACAAATTTCTTCACAATTTGGCTCGAGAAAACCTTCGCTCCGCAATGGGGATCTGACTTTCGGACGGTGATGGCTAAGCAGGATGCTGCTTCCTTGTGTGTAACGTCCTGAAGTGTGATGAAAATTTGGTTGGTTTTCATAAAAAAAACTGCTGCCTCCATTCTACCTTGGAAATTGAGGCTGTAGGTTTCTTTGAAACCTTCACATTCCTACCAGACTACACGGAACCACATTCAAGAAGAAGCTATTCTTCAGACATGTGTAACTGTAAACTGCGCCGTTTAATAGAAGTTTTCCTGGCAGTAACGTACGTAATTCCGCTGGTCGGGCGAGCCAGTGGTCCACGTCTCGGCTGTTCCGCTAGCAAGTAGCAAGTGTCCGGTAAGCCGGACCAGACTCTGTGATTGATTTGGTCTATTAAGCGATCGAACGACTGACGGACGGTCTGTCTGCTGGGAGAGTGATGGATTTCCCTGTCACCCGCTGGGTTTATAGTGGTGTGAGTGACAGAGGAAGAGTGTTGCTGTGTGGTCACAAACAAGAATTTGATATGTGTGTGCGTGTGCGTGTGTGGACGGAATTTTGCAGGGTCCCCAGGCCTGACCCAGTTCGCTATCACATCCAGATAAAACATATCATGAAGTGTATAACTGATTGTCTCAGGAAAACAAATTGGTTTAAACTTGGCCCCTGTTTACGGATACAGGGAACACGTTGTGTACAGTCAGATATTCAATACGTTTACAAAACATACCCTTTTAATTCTTTATACTTACCTCTAATAAGAACATTCCAGACTTCACTGCACTGCTGTTTCACTATTTTCTAAATAGTAAGGCGTTCCCGTTACAGGCTCGGTTTGGCCCAGATGGTGGGTAGAAGTATAGCTCTACTCTTCCATGACCGCGGCACTAGAAGGGGGTGAGTGATCAGCAGCACGCCCCGGCCGCACTTTACCCCCGGGAAAGACCCGGTACCCATTTTACAGGAGGCTGGGTGGGCCCCAGGACCGGTCTGGACGGGCAAAAAATCTCTTTCCCACAGGGATTGGATCCCGGATCGTCCAGCCCGTAGCTCAGTCGCTATACCGACTGAGCTACCCGGCCCACATTTTCTAAATAGTACCCGTCAAAACTCATGCGTTTGTCACATTGTGGGAAGAGATTTTCTCTTCTACGTTAAGATCAATTCGTATCCTTTGATGTCAGCTATCGCAGCGCAGCTGGTCCTGCATGGCGAAAAGTTTTCCATTTGTTTCCACCAAGATTTTTTTCACCGACGAAAAAAAAAAAAGACACTAATCGCTAACCGACGAATTTCCTTGATATAATCAAAGTCTACATAGGTTATGTATTTAAGAAATTATGCGCTATGTAAACTTATCGTTTTACGGACTCGCTTGTGGCTTGTCGGTAGCTGTAAGAAATGTTGACCTACTTAAAACTTACGTTGGCCATAAATTAGGTGTTACGTCGTGAAGGAGATCTCCCTTCGGTCTTTTTGAAAGTAGATAAAAGTAAAGAAAGGAGAGACTTGCGACTATTACAAAGAATCACTTTTCTTGGAAGGTCACAAGTTTACGAAAGTTTATGTGCGTTAAAAACTGCAACTATTAGCTTAGTCATACATTTCTATCGGTCTGTCCTTCCGTCCTTCCTTTCTTCTGTCCTTCAGTCCGCGTGGAACAACTCGAATTTCACTGGATGGACTTTTTTTTTAATTTGTTTTAAGGGGCATTTTTTTAAAATCTGCCGAGAAAAGTCACGTTTAATTTAAATCTTACAATAATAACGAGTATTTTACATGGAGACGCGTTTATATTTATGATTATATCTCACTCATTTCTTCTTAAAATGAGAAATACTTCACAGGAAATTTGTAGAGAAATCAAAACTCATTTTGTATCCAATATTTTTCTTGCCGAAAATCTTGCCTGTTATAAAGTAATGTGTAAAATTATGATAGAGCGGGACAGTACACAGACGACAATACGGAGCATGCGCTTTGCAAGCAGGATAATTAAGGCTACGGACACCCGAATATGTAATACTAACTGCTTTTCCAGGGCAAGGATGGTTTCGTAAACGCGCCGTAATATTACTTTTATAATTACATTGCCTGTATTATTCCTTCTGTTGAGAGTAAATTTGAAGAAGGATATCAGTGTGGAGCGTTGGTGGAATGATACTGACAGAGGAAGTCCGGAAGTACTCAGAAGAAAACCTGTCCCAGAAACAATTTATCCATCCCTAATTCTACGTGAATTGCACCGGGATCGAACCTGGACTTCTCTTCCGTTTGTACCTTACAGTAAACACACTGATACTTAATTAAAAAGCCTTGCTGAATAGTTTTGTTTAAGGAAAAATTGCTTGGTTTCATAACATCACCTTTTGGAATAACAAAAATTGTGCCAAAAAGAGAAGTCCCACTGAACGTAAAAACAACTATTTGTCTCTCTTTAAAACACTAAATTTACTACATCTTTTGTGAATGAGTTTGTATCATCACCTGGAAACACGCAACACGAACAACAGACGTTCATGCCCCAGCGGGATTCGAACCTGCAATTCCAGCTACACCGCGCGGCCACTGGGATCGGCGGGTCATAATCAGGCTAATGAATCAAAATATTCTCTTGGGAAATTTAAAAATACTATCGATAATTTGAGCGATTAGACAGTTACATACTTCAATACGTTTGGGAGGGGGGGGTGATATATCATAACCCTTACGAGATTGTATCTGTAATTATTTTGCATTCCCTGCCGTTCGTGAAGGTTTTTTGGTTCCGAGAATCATATCAAACTCACAGATAAAAATTATCATAATTATTAATGTTGTGGAAATCAGGTGACACATAGAGTTACCACTGTAATTTACAGGGTTAAAGCATCTGCCAATTGTACTGCACCACGTACTCGTAATTAATTGCAACAAGTGACGTAATTCACTTACTTCTTTAAAACAAAAGCTTCCGGAAAGTGAATGTCAGCACGGTTGGAATGGTCTAACCCCATGTAGATAGGCTTTATTCTCAATTTCAAATAGTCAATTACATTCAAATCCATTCCAATAAATCAGTGCCACAACACGGCGTGCGTAGTTGTTAAATCAAGTTAGATTTACTATCTGGCGCCTCTGCACGACAGCCGCTTGTCCCATACTTTACATGTTCTGCAGAGCTGCAGTGCATACAGGGGCTTTGTGTGTCGTTCTGCACAGTTTGCCAGGCTCAGACCCGGCGCGATATTGTATGTATGTATGTATGTATCAATGTATGTATGTATGTATCAATGTATGTATGTATGTATGTATCAATGTATGTATGTATCAATGTATGTATGTATGTATGTATGTATGTATCAATGTATGTATGTATGTATCAATGTATGTATGTATGTATGTATGTATGTATCAATGTATGTATGTATGTATCTATGTATGTATCAATGTATGTATGTATGTATGTATGTATGTATCTAAGTATGTATGTATGTATGACTGTATGTATGTATGTATTATGTACGTGTTTATGTATGTATGTATGTAGGTACGCATGTACGTATGTATGTGTGTGTGTGTGTATGCATGTACGTATGTATATACGTGCGTACGTAAGTACATATGTATGTATGTATTATATAGTATGCATGTACATTTGTATGTATGTATGTATGTGTGTGTTTGTATTTGTATGTTTGCATGTATGTATATATGTATGCGTGTACGTATATATGTGTATACGTACGTACGTACGTACACGTAGGTACGTGTATATGTATGTACGAATATATGCATGTATGAATGTATGTATGTAGTACATAATTCTTTATTTTTTATAACTAAATAAAGTATGCAGACTACAGACTGCTTTCATCTGTGAGAAGAGGTTTCGTACGTCCATATGTAAATAGCTTGCGAGCAGATTCAGGACGATTTCATACTGAACCTGCTCGCAAGCTGTCAGCAAACCTATAGAACATGTACCATTGCTGTGTTTACAGTAAAGCCTCCTGATGATGGACAGAAGAACTGTCCGAAACATGTAGAATTTTATTTCAAAAATAAATTTGAGAAATTAGTGCATCTAGTTTGCTTCATTATAAGAATTTGTCACGATGCACGGTCGCCTGAACGTCAAATGTCTGCCTTTCCCTCTAATTTTTTTCTTATAAACTCGAGACGAAATCCTTAACGTTCCATATTGTAAGCAATCTATATCTTGGCATTCGTAATTAAAGGAGAGCATTTTATTCTACCATGCGTAGTTTAAAATGTTATTAGAAAACCTGTCAGAACACTTAGATAGGGTTTCACCAGTGTGGGCTTGCATGTTCATTTCAGACTGGAATAGGATACGCCCACATCTCCAGTGGGTTAAATCAAATGTGTCAGTTCAAAAATAAATCTTAGGAAATGTTACACCGTCATAAAAAATCTTTATATTTATAATAAAATAAGCTGTTGATAAAATGGCCTACGTCCTGTCTCAAGTAGTCGCATGCGTACAAATTCATGAAAGTCCACACACGCGTTGCGCGCGTAGGTCGAAGCCGCTATACAAAGACAAGAGAAGCTTACACCGGAAATTGAAACCCATAGGTACTGTGTTTGTTCGGTATCAAACCGAGATAACTTTGGTGCGTGAAAGGCAAACTTAGACGGCTGAAATGTCAAGACTAATAATCAAACATGGCGGCTTCCTTAGAAACAAGCACGAAGAAAAAATACCTTTCTGACTTACAGAATTCAAAGCCAGCACGATATGAAACATCCACCTGTTCACAGAGTAACAGTTAACAAGTGGTTCCGTCCTCCCCCCCCCCCCCGGTTTTTAGTTTGGCCGCCCGCCCTGATTACCAAAAATTTCCCTTTTTTCCCCACGGTTTTATCC
>Ga0136643_10003382_pt1 | contig 21496 bp, 16 predicted proteins | sample TergutLab28metaG_FD_96883 | JGI IMG/M metagenome (GOLD analysis project Ga0136643, IMG submission 96883) | Labiotermes labralis P1 segment gut microbial communities from Petit-Saut dam, French Guiana - Lab288 P1 (version 3) (version 3) | ecosystem: Host-associated > Arthropoda: Insects >...
ATCATGGTCAAGGCACGGTATACACACATGGTACATGAACAGGACAGACCATGTAGCTATCATGGTCAAGGGATGGTACATGCACATGGTACATAAACAGAACAGACCATGCAGCTATCATGGTCAAGGCATGGTACATGAACAGGACAGACCATGTAGCTATCATAGTCAAGGCACGGTATATGCACATGGTACATGCACAGGAGAGACCATGTAGCTATCATGGTCAAGGCACGGTATACGCACATGGTACATGAACAGGACAGACCATGTAGCTATCATGGTCAAGGCATGGTACATGAACAGGAGAGACCACGTAGCTTTCATGGTCAAGCCACAGTACACACACATGGTACATAAACAGGACAGACCATGTAGCCATCATGGTTAAGACATGGTACATGCACACGGTACATGAACAGGAGAGACCATGTAGCTATCATGGTCAAGGCACAGAACATGCACAACACAAAGCATATAAATACAGGTATGGAACGCATTTCCAGAATGTGAGCGTACCACGAGTGCACCGTGCGTGAGAAGCATACTGCAGTTGTACCAATAGTGGGTAATGAGTTCAATTCATAATACTAACGACATCCTTATGTACATACACTTAGCAGCAACCTTTATGACAATACAACATATATTTTCCCCCCATCTTCCCTGACACAGCTCAAGTTATCATCAGTTACACAGCTTTGGTCTAACATGTCTTCCACTTCCATGAACATTCAGTAAAACAAAGGAACTCTGATAGCTCAGTCAATGTAGTGACTAAGCTACAAGCTGTGTCACTGGGGATTCATTCTTGGTACAGTACTGATCTTGCTCATACTGATCTTACCCCGCTGACAGACCAGCCCTGGGGCCCACCCACACCCCAATCCAATATGTACTGGGGTTCTTGCCCAGGGACCAAGCAATAGCTTACAAAGTGGGGATGCCCAAACGTCTTCATGATGTGATGCTTAATTGCATAAATGGGCAATTTTACTGTGTCAGCAAGATATATATATATATCCATTCTCTATATCCCTCATATATACTGAAGTGAGGATTTTGTTACTGAGAAGAGCTATAGCCGGCAGGGTACAGCAACTGAACAGTGGCTCTGAACTTATATGGAGGCCTAGTATTACAACTGGAAAAGTACAACTACAATTTAAAGATGGCTCTGAACTTATGTTGGGGCCTTCTACTACAAGTGACAGGATACAACTACAACTTAACAATGGCTCTGAACTATGCTATGAGCCTTGTACTATGTCTCTAAAATCTGTTTACTGATAATGTGGACCCTATACTTAACTGAGTACCATAACATGAAGGTATAGGATGGAGTAGGAGTATATCTCTGTGCACTCCAAACTTTGGCACTAGATGAAGGTCAGTGGTCAGCTGCACATACCCTGCCACTTTACCCCTGGTATCAACAAGATACGAGGCCGTGGTCTCCACAGCTGGTGTGGACACACAGGCAAACAGAAAAAATACTGCCACAAAGTGACCACATTTCTCCAGTTGTACAGCCCACAGCACAGTCGAAGATTCAAGCTTTCTGACCTGTTAATGGCGTGACAACGAGAAATAGTTACCGACATTTCCGAGAAGCATAGTATATAGTTACTGTCATGACTGAGCTACCCCAGCCAAGACAGATAAAGTAAAGTGTTAATCTCTGCATAAAGCACATTCCAGATCTGACTGCGATGACCCCAAGAGTCTTCAAACCACACAGTGCATGCCACGGTAGACGTATACGGAACTTACCACAAAAGATTCTACTCACCACACCGAGTGGTACATCAACAACATATGGAGTATCCCTGTCCATGCTTCGGAAGTGAAGCCTGTAGTTTGTTACTGACAGCACACCTCTGGCAGGCCCACTGTACGGACACAGATACGTGACTTCTCGTGCCACACCTTGAACCTTCTCTCCTGGCAGGAGAGGCGGGTCATCTGGCCGAGATGGAGGGCCGGTTTCAGGCACATTTGCCTGCAATAACACAACTACTTGAAGAATTCAGTCCCTAATAGTGTACACTTTGCACAAAAATCGACAGTTTATTTAATCTGCTGACAGCACGATTAAGTAAATGGAATTAGAATTGTACATATGAATTGTACATATGACTCACATGCTGTAAAGCTTAAATATACAGCATTAAATGCTGCCTGCTGTTTGATATTGATGTGACACTTTGTTGTTCACATTAAGAGAGAAACATGGGCTGAGGATGTTTGAGAATAGAGAATAGGGTGCTGAGGAAGATATTTGGGCCAAAGAGAATGTACGGTTCAATAGACTGGAGAGAAATGTATAATGAGGAGCTGCATGATCTATAATCCTCATATACCGTAGTGTGGTGATTGAAGAACAAGATGTAGGGAGCATGTGGCACAGGTGGTGGAGCAGAGAAATACATGCAGGGTTTGGAATGGGAACATCTGATGAAAAGTGAAATAGATCGTAGGGAAATAGGATGGAAGGGCATGGATTGGACTTATCTGGCTCAGGACAGGCACAAATTGGCAGGCTGTTGTGAACACTGGATTGAAACTATGGGTTCCACGAAATTAAGGGAACTGCTTGAGCAGCTGAGGAACTGTTTCCTGCTCAAGAAGATCTTTGGTCGATGGAGTCTGTTGACATCCCTTGGATTGTTCTGCATGTCTGGCATAATAAGCAGTTACTCTAGAAAGCTACAGTGCCTCTTTACAACACCTGCAGAATATGAAAACACTTCACCGTTTCCAAAATATCTGCCATTAAGAAAATGCACTAGCAAATTCACTTAATTTTGAAAATCAAATTCTTCAACTTTCTACCTGTAAAAGTTCACCTCCAATTAATAACATCTACATGTACCATTAAGTCTAACTTCACTACTTACTTTGCCTTTCACCTTACTTTCAAGAGTGGAGACTACATTTTCTGTTGACGTTGAGCTGGACGAGCAGTAGCTCTTAGAAGGAGACCCTTTATCTGATCCTACCTGCACAGGAGAAGAGAAGTTTTCTGTTACAAGCAATCAACTGCCTGACAAGTTACTCTGCAGTGGATGTTTTGAATAATTTTAACATCTGGTTCCTTAGAACACATTAAAATCATTAACTTTTGTCAATGCATCTGGCTTATTACAATTATTTTCTGCATCCCTCAGCACCCTATGACAGGCAAAATTGCCGTTAAGTCCACATCAATAAATCCTACAGAGCACTGAGCTGGCACACTTGCTGTATGTGAAATACAGCTCACATTATGAAATAAAGAAGTAACTAGCCCTCCAAAAACCTCTGGCCATCTACAAAGTAAAAATAAATTTGCACACAAGCCATTCACAGCATGATTTTTTAACTGAAGGGAGGGGGACTGGTACCCATTTGGTAGGAGACCTGTAAGTCCCCAGAGCCAGTATCGATATACTGATACAGTGGTGAAGGAAACATCTTGTCCCTGATGGGGATGAAATTATAGTTATGTAGTCTGCAGGCTGTAAGTGATGAGTATAAGTAAATGAAACATAGTACAAACAGTTGACTGCTAGAATACTTACTGACTCCTGGCCCAGCTTGGAATTAAGTGAGCTGGACTTGGAATCTGAAGCCAAGGAATCACAACTGGCATGCTTTGTTCGGTTGGTGTCACAACTTAATAATTCAGCACCTCCTTTTCTGTCCATTTTGTACATGTGCTGAAATTGGCTTCCAAAAAATCTTAATATACCTGCATTTACAAGGTAACCGTTATCATCACATCAACCTGAAACAGAAAATGTTATGACTGAAGACAATCACGCTATCCTCATATGGACTAGTGACATTTCAAAAAGGAAAAATTCGATCAGCAGAGTTAAACAAGATTAAACTATGAATATAAGGTTTCAAGCACTGTATTATCGCCAATTTTTAACCTACAGCACACCTTTCTAGTTCGGTTAGGCTTTGTTTCATCTGTAGGGTCAGATCAGCTGACAGTAACAGAAGAACCACATTTTGTACTGCTGGCACCATTTCTACCACTGACACCATCACACACACACATACTAGTGACACCATCACACACACACATACTAGTGACACCATCACACACACACATACTAGTGACACCATCACACACACACACACACACACTCCATTTCCTTATGCAATTAGAAAGCACAACCAACACATAAAGTTCACACCTGTTAGACCACCAAATAAATTTGTTGTCACAACTACACCATTTTATACATTCTGTCGCTGACATGTTTTGGCTTTTAAGCCACTACCAAACAGATCTTTGGGAGGCACCTAATGCTTATGGCAGTTACAAACATACGTGAACACTAACTATACATTATGTCTCACATTAACATGCATCAACAGAATATGTACAACAAAAGATTACATGTTACCCAGCAATACATTATTACTCAAAATGCAAACAGTTCTAAGCAATGATTTTTTTATCAATCTCTCCACTATTATTGCATATGAGCATAAAATGACATATTGTGAAACATGTACACATCAAATTATTTGACATGCTCAATCCCAGTAAAGGATCATGTCCATAAGTCATATACTGATCTAAGGGATAGTGTGTACATAGCTAAACATGCAACATTTTAAAATTCTTATGCCTCATGGACAAATATCAAGTAAATAAAAATTATGTATAACATAATATTCTGGTTTACATAACAATGCAACAGCCAAAGTCACCAATGGCCCTGTTTTAAGTTTCTTATGCCCACTTCAGAATGAGAATAATGCAATGCAGATTTGTGGAAGTTACCCACTGGCAATTTACCTGTCCTGCTGAAGGTTCTTATTCCACTGCAAAGCCCATTAACGGTCCTATGCAAAATATGCTTGATTATGGATCTACGTGGGTAGAAAGAAGAAATGCCTGAAAACATATGATTAAAGCCTCCCATACTGGATTTCACAGAAATGTGTGGAACAGTTCAACCATGACAAAGAAATTGATTATTATTCATACGTATAAAAACTGGAACTGCTCATAAACGTTTGGTGGAAGTCTCCCAATATAACTTCAACATAATCTGTTAAGACAGGTCGACTCCCACCATTTGTATACAATTTTTATACAGTATCAGTAAGGGACCCCCACATATGGAGGTTATGTGGTCAGTGATGTGTTTCAGCTTCTACACTGTTGGACTTTATTTAAATTTCATATTGGAACTTTTCACAAATAGTTGTTGGGCACTTCCACTTTTGGCCACATTGATCCATAATTCATATATGGTCACAAATGGACTTCCCATGTATTCCATAAAGTTCTGTTCTTAAAGCCGACAGCCCATTAACAAATTCTGAATGAAATGTTTAAAATTACATGGAACTTAAACCAATAATTTCAATAGCAAACAAGGATTAATAACTGCAGCTAAAACAGGTGCGGTTCTGTGTGACACTGACTACGCCGCCCCTCCGTAGATTCTCATAGCTTTATGATTTCAGCCCAATGAAATATAATACCATGTAGTCTCTTGTACCGCTACCAACGTTTCGACGGAGCTATGTACTTGCTACTCCCATCTTCAAGGTAGTCACTGGCTTTGGACTAACCTCAAGACGAATGTCGCAAGCTCCTCCGAATCATTAGTACCTCCCCAATCGAAGCATATACCAATCTACACGCACCCTTATTCTGGTAGGCGGAAATAGTTCAACATTGCCCTACTTAATCACTTGCAGGGCGTGTATATATCTAAACACAAAAATGCAATTTTATGGTCACAGAATTAAGTACATACAACTCGGTATGCATTTTTGGAGAAATCTATGTAGAAGGCCTGACGTTAGACAGTTCATCACAAATGTCCCACAACCCCTGGACAGTGTCCATCCTACCTGTCGAACTGACATTACACACATACAAGGTGTTAAAAGACATGTCACGTCACGGTTTGCAATAAAACAGGCGAGCATCAACATTCGTTGCGAAGCACGGTTCCTAAGCAGTATGCGATCACGTGGACCGTGCTGCCATGCCTCTAGTTTTTTAATAGACTACATTGCCTTTATCCATGATAGTGCGTCTTTAACCAACTTGCTCGTCAACGCCAACGGAGTTAGCTTTGCTTTCATCGAAATTTATCCACGGAATCCTTATTAACCTTCCCGCACACCACTGATATTCAAAATGTAATCGACAAGCACGATAACCCATTCTGGTGGGGACTTCAGTCTGGAATACTGCTGCTTTACTCATCATTATTCTTTAGTTCGGTAGACCCATAGCAAAATTGCAACGTGTACCGCTGTCATCCAAAGTTGCACTACGCAAGAATATATATTACTGCTTTCTGCATTCATCCTCGAAACGAAAATGTCAAATTTCCATACGTTATACATAGAGCGGCCGGGGTGTGAGCTGGCCAATAACCTTCATCTAGTGCCTGAATTATGAAGAATGAGTGGATCTTACCTCCATTTGCCTGGCGTGCGTATGGACAAATTTATCTTTTCATGTTTCCTTTCCATGTCCCCATTACACGGCTTTTGGGTCTCGGGAGTAAGTTTACACCAAGTCCCTTTTTTCCCTCTGACCAACAAAAGACTTCACTTAAGACAGGTCTCCATTTCGTAAAGAAACAGTTATAGAGGGTTTTAACAGACTCGTAGAATTTTGCATGAATTTGCAATTACATATACCGAAAAGTGGCGTCACATAATCTGCCCACTAACCACGTATATGTGCCTGTGGTAGCTAAATAAGCTGCTACCATGTGACATTTGTACAAAGATAAAGGTAAAGATGTCTCTGTCCACTCCACTCAGGCATTTAACGGAAGTAAAGCTAGAGCTCAACTAATCCCTTAAAGGAGAAAAGGGGCTAGATTTGGCAAGTAAATTGATGTGAACCAACGCTGTGAAGTTTATGGCCAAAAATTCATTTATAAACAAAGCCGGTCCAGCAGAGGCGCTGTGTGACGTACTGACTGATCTTACGCGTGTCAGTAAAGCTGTGTCGGTCAAATGGAACACAGAATATAGAATTCATGCTACCAACATCTTGTTGCGTCACATTCTACATGCCTCAATAAAAGTTCCGTATTTTTCGAACGTCTATTGCCATACTACGTAAGTTCAGAACTCTGAATTAAATGTCACTATCATTATTCCCACTGCGTAAGTCTCTGTGCCCAGGTATGTCTCTAACAGCATTTCGCCCATACCATGTTTGGTGAACATCGGTAAAAAATATTACAGCTTGCATTGGGGATAAACACACACACACACACACACACACACACGCTCGCGCTGAAACAATATACAAATCTGTATAAAGTCTACTTTCCGTAAGGGATGACAGTAAGCTGAGAATAAGGGATGACAGTAAGCTGACAATAAGCACAAAGCCGTATTATCACTAACAATTGTTCTCTTAATGTATTTGTCACTGCGATACAAGTTTCCCGTTACGGCATCAGTACAGGGTCACGGGATTAGTGCTGCCTTCTGGAATGCAAAACGGGAAATGGATAACTTAACTTATTTGGTTACCAATGTTACCGTTACTGCCACACTCGATTCGTTATGTAGGAGGTAACAGCACACTGACACACTTGACAACTGGCGCCATCCCGAGAGCGCGAAAAGAACGCACCGCCGCTGTGATCTCGGAACATTCCCAGCTAACCACCAGTGCACCAGAAAACTCGTCAATCATCGACGTTCGTAAGTTCTTGCGTACTGAACGCGTGATAATACCATTCTGGCCTGAAGCGACATGCAGCAATTCTAGTCCCTGCGGCTGTGGAGAGCACCGTCTAGCCCCCACGGCAAATCGAACCACGATTTCTAGGTCGTCTAGCCCGCAAACCAGTCACTATACCGACTGAGCTACACCTGATGCAACTACTCGGTCAGTGCCGCATTTGCGTGGAAAGAAAGGGCAAAGCTCAAGCTGTCCGCGTCGACACTGTGACCGGATGCAGGCGGAGTGACGGCATAGCTTCACTCATTCTAAACCTCCGCGCTAGATGCAAGTCAGTGGCCAAGATCACGCCCCGGACACTTCATCCCCGGAAAAGAACTCCGATACTCACCGAATGTGGGGCTGGGTGGACCCCAGAGCCGACACGGGCGTTTTGGAGAAGATAAAAATCACTTTCCAGCAACCGGATAGTAACCAAGGACCGTCCGGCCCGTAGATAGTAGTTATACCGACTGAGCTGCCGCGGCTGTCATCACTACTGACCAGCAAACAAACGATTAAACAACCCATGGAGCAGAGTCCTGGAGAAGCTAATGTTTGCTCGGATAGTCAAAACATTCGCCGCTACGGTTTGTTAGCAAAGGACATCTCGCTGTGTTTAACGAATCAAGTGCCAGGAATGAAGCAATTTTATATAAAAATAAATAGTTTTTTTTGGTAATGCATTGTTTTACGCTTGGTAATTACCGTTTCGTTACCGTGTTCACAAGATTCCGCCACTTGTCTCTGCCCTGGGCCAGTTAATTCCAATCATCAGAAACAAATTCTCTCTGCCTCAGGACTGAAGCAGTTCGCACGTGCTTACTGAAAACTAATTGTGAATTATGATTAGAATTACGCCCAAACACTCCACCATAGAACGTACATTTCTCTTTAACAGCCGTTCACACCGCACAACTGGTGAGCGTACTAAGGAGTACTATGTGTTCTATGTGGGATCCGTGACACGAAAGAAAAAACAAAAGGTACGTTCCTACACACACGTCCAATATACATACACATACCCATATTACGGGCGAACGCCATTGCATTCCTTAGCGCAGAGCTGCAGAAACCATAACTCTGTGGTCCTTGTGTGGAATGCAAATCCTGTTGGCTGCAAGATAGCAAAAAACAACGTGTGAACAGAGAAACAGAGAGAGAGAGGGATCTGACTGCTGTGGCTACATGCCGAGGTGCGTGTGGTCTGATTTATACGTGCGGTCTAGCAACAGCCTGTCTCACAGTCCTCACCTGATACATTCAGTAACCTCCTGGGATGCGCTCATACCAAATAAACTGTTTTTAATGAATAGATTTCAAGCAACTTTAAATTACAGTTGCACGAAACTAGTGCTCGGATTACCCATAAGAAAAATGAAAAGGGGTGCACTGTGCTTCAAGCAATTATAGTTTTGAAAATGTAGGTACTTGTAACTCGCTGCGCGTATTTTTTTTTGGAAAAGAAGCACTAGTTTCGTGCAACTGCAGTTTCACGTTGCGTTGAAACTTATTTCTTCAAACCAGTTTCTTCCCAGTGCGTGTCTCATGATTCATCACGTTTTCTGTCTCTAGTTTAAGCATACATGACTACTTCCAACGGGGATATCGGGCTATCACAGAATATCAATGGCCGGCAGATGGCACTAATAATCAGACAGCCTCGCCATGTACTCGTTTTCACCTATATGAAGCCCTGCTGTCTTGATAGCCCTAAGACGCCCACCGATAACGACAGTAACACTGTTGGTCTGGAGCTGAGAGGGCTTCAGAGATCGGCTTTCCTCCTGCGGTACAGAGACTTGCGGATGTTGCCAACACCTTCCTGCTACATGTTGTGCTCGCTGTAAAGTATGCTGGCGATTTTGGGCTGTATTCGTAGCCCGCATGAGCAAAGGAAATTTCATTTGGGCTGCAAAATTAACCTTTTGACGCCTGATGTCAACTATAGTGGTCGTACCGCACCGCTAACCTCTAAACGTTGTATTTTATATATTTATTCAACAAACATACGTACTGTATATTTTAAACATGGTATATACTCTCCGTCTTTTTGTATTCAAAATGCAGTTTGTTTCATAATTCTAACGTATTTCGTTCCTGTATTATTCACATTTTATATACAGAATGTGCTAAAATTACAAAAAAATAATTCCGGCGCCAAAAGGTTAATATGTACTTATTGGCTGCAGCAGACCCACGATACCCGTATCCATTTACGGGACAACATTCATTCTGAACATACTTCACTGAGACGAGGTCAACGCCTCTTGCAGCGTCTCCCATACAGCCCTCGCCATGTTCTTTCTCCGTCACACATGAAGCACAACAGCTGCAGGTCTATGCGGACTGCTTCCTCTTTGCCTAGCTGCAACCCTTGCGGCTATCAGCAACAGTAAAGCTGAAGGCCGCACAATCCCAAGGTCAAAATAAATATCCTGTTGGCTATAGGTTACAACTCGTACACATTTCTACACACAGCGATGTGATGTTGGCCTGCCTGTATGCTTCAGGTAATTACCCAACATCTTTACAACAACAACAAAAAAGCGCCTCAATTATACATACATACTCAGTCCGTACCGCTCAGTAAACACTCTCCGTCACGGTTATATAAACCAGTCAGTTAATGGTGTACACGGAAATAATCGCCGTTTGTTCTCAGATCCACACAAAACAAACAAACACACTGTGTGGGCAGAACGTAGAATTGGTCAATGTTAAACTGGCGGTACTTATAGTAACTACTAGAGCAGGGTTCTCAGAATTTTCTCTTGTATACCGTTATGTGAAATCTAACGTTTCCAGTGTACCAGCTATATTTTCGTACTTAAATAAAGAACCTGTAATTTTGGTGAGACTGGCTGACAGCAGGAATAAGTTATGTGATGCTGCCAGCAATGTTGCGTATTAGAAGACACACGTGGCTTGCGTTTTACTTACTTCTTAACATGTTATCCTTTTTAATACTTTGGCTTCTTACTAAGGCTGCAGAGTGCCGCAACAGCAGCGGTGCGCGGACCGCGGTTGTACAGTTTAGAGGGTTAAATAATAACCGTTGCTAAGCAGTTCATATAGTGTGTGAGATGCGCGGTTGCAGCTTGCAGTGCTTGTAGACGTGACACCGTGCAGTTCGGTAAAGAGGTTTCACATCGAGCCAGATAAGGCTGTGATAGTCCCACGGTTCACAACTAGCTGTGCTGTGCAGCAGGTAGGCTTTCAAACAGGCCTGTTCAGAGTTTCAGTGACGAAACAAAATCCGAAGCAGTAATTAAGCAACGGTGTACAGCATCCGGGCTTCGAGTCCCTGCAGAAGCAGAAATTTTCAGACTGGCGCTGGGATCCAACCACCCGATGGGGTGTTCCGTCTCCGAGGGTCGAGCGGCTAACGTAGCAACAGTAACGATGGATCTGAGGTCACAAGTGTTTGGCAAAGGACGAACAATGGCGCGTATTCTGACATGTAGGTGCCAATGTTTCGGTCGAACGTCCTGCCTCCATCTTCATGGTCGGAGACAAAACAGCAAGTTGGTCCGAGACACCAGTGGCTACCCCGCAATAGACAGGGAGTAACAATGGTTCCTATCCCTCACACTGGTGCCTGTTTGTGGACAGCGCAAGATTAACAGCAGCAGAACTTGAAGCGCATGAAGAAGACCGTGGGAACAGACCGGTGCCGGCAGCATGCGGATACGAAGGCAATGCACGAAAACAAAAACAAACCAACACAAAACGCATTTCGGAATTGTGTCCTCCACCGGAGTATCGGCTTTCAAATCTCGCGCCGTCTGTCTGTCAGCACAGCACAGTACAGTACTTTCACCGACCGTTTCCCCAGTTTTCGCTTGTCACGCACATTTAGCTGCAGTGACCCTGTGGTCACGTCACAGGGTGCCAGTGATGGTCCCGTTGCCCTGAACAATAAGCTGTATAACTGCGCGCCAGGTTCAAGCGAAATTTCACAACATTGTTACGTTGCAAATTTCCTCGTGAGAGTCGCAAAGACCGTTTTATGATCCCTGTAGTTAGAAAATGCGCATCACGGCAGCCATCTACAACGGCAGCTCAGTTGTGCTGAAGACAGCAGTCAGACAGTCACCATTGGCTCCAGTCGCAGGGTGGCATGATGCGTCACCATGGCGGTCGGCACTTCTAGGGCCATCCTGGAACAATGTTTTGTCTCCAGGCAGCAATTCAAAGCACTGCACACTGTCGACGTTCGGCAGTACCGCCACACACAAAACTCTTTCTCACAACTGACATCCATTTTTAGTGCAAACAGCCTGTGCTTTTCCAAGAACTTATGGACAAGTGATTCTTCCTGTTGTTTCGTGTGGGTGCGAAACTTGGTCTTTAACATTAAGGGAAGAGTATAGGCTGAGGGTGTTCGGGAACAGGGTCCAGAGGAGGATGTTTGGTTGAGTCTACAAGGGAGCGAGTGACAGGGACAGAAGACTGCGCAGAGAGGAGCTTATGGTGTGATCTGCTCACCAAATACCCTTATAATCCGAAGACGATTCACCCCGCTGCGTTTACAGCACAAAAATAAATGCAAAAATATTAATTCTAAATACAACTTTATTTGACAGATAAAACCAACACACACACACACACGTTTCGGCTAACGACGGTAGCCATCATCAGGCTGATGACAAAAATATGTCAAGGAAATGTTTACAGCTGCTAGTGGTTAGAAATATCGAATCGCCGTTGGTATGGGCACAGTTTATGGTCAATACATAATGTGGCAGCTCCATAGTGTGCTTCTGCGAGTTGTCATGCGGTACGTCATTACGGAGGGTTTAAGGTGTTCGGCCGTGGAGTTGCGGCCTTACGGATTATTGGCAACACATTAAAATAATGTTTATTTGAAGCAACCGCGCTGATATCCAGTGCAACCAGAGCAACAACACATCCCAGACTGCACATACCGCGTACCGCTCAGTTAACTGTGCAACAGACATCAACAGGCAACCTAGGCCGAATTAAAACAGCTTTAACTGGCACAACAAAACAAAATGCACAACAGCAGCTTCTGTAACTATATTCTGAAACAGAAAGTTTAGAATCTAAACACTGCAAATTATGGGATCTCATACTGTAGCATATAACATAAGATGCACTTCTTACCTTTTACTGGCTGTTTTTATGCCAGCCTGATGATGATCTGTGTACAGGCCGAAACGTGTAGCTGCTTAACTTTGCCACACATGACAGATGTGTTTAGACTGACCTTGAATTACGCACAACCCTGGTGCCCAGCCAGCCTGCATATCGCACAGTGGTGTCAGTACGAGCAGTGACAGTCTGCAACATCCTGAAATCCTTCGTGTAACCTATCGGAACGGCGTAGCTCAGTGAGTACGGTGACTGCACTGTGGGTTGGACAACTGAGGAACTGTGGTGCCTTCCATGGCAGCAGTAACACTTTTCTCTTGTCCGAAACGTCCGCACCGAGTACGGTCCAGCCAGCCTCGTATTCAACGGGTACCGTGGGGTAAGGCGGCCAGGGCGCGAGGCTGACCCTCAGCTCAATCAAGCGCTGAGGTTAAAAGTGAGAAGATCTATGCCTCTCCTGCCCCTACACAGTGTGCCATCGGGACATTCAGTGGGACAGCCGAACCTTCGCCAGTGTGAGAATTATACAGACGGTGTGAGCCAGCAACTGGCTTGGGAGGACGAACTGAGACTGCAGTGTGCGAGGGAGCCGACATGGGATCTGAAGGCCTGCCTGTCTGTATGCCTGTCTCACAATAATGACGACAATTTATGCCACTGTTACCGCTACTGCCACTGCTGCTGCTTAATTACGATGCAATAATAATTCACGCTCATAGCAGTCAAAATCCCGTTAGTGTGGGCCTATTCTCCGCCAGCCGGAAGTCGCAACGTTACATATTCTAAGTTCAACTTCCGGTTTCACACGCCAGGTCGACAAGAAGCAGACAATGCAGTTACATCAATGAGTTATTTGGCCTAGGGGAGGAAAGGACATTCTGCAAGAACAAGAAAGCGATGGGCATGGAAAGTGAACACAATAATTACGGAAGGCTGGATGAAAAAAAAGGAATGCACTTTATGATTGGCAAAACATGACCAGAAACATACTGGAGATTAATTTGACTGCAAAATATGTACTGCATCTGCAGTTTTGAGTAAATCGACAATAAAGTATAGATACATGGGAAACTGAGGTATGGCTACATTAATTCTTAACTTCGGCACAGGATGGAGGTGAGCAGTCAGCTGCACGCCCCGGCCGCTTTAACCCCAGTACTTGTTAAATAGGAAGCTGAGTGGACATTCTGAAGAGGAAGAAATTGATCTCTTGCTCCTGTTGAGGATCGAACTGCGACTCCTCGGACATAAATTCCGTAGCACAGTCACTGTACCTACTGAGCTATGCCGGCACCCTGACCTAGCGTAAAATATTGATAACATACACTGGTACCACGATATTGTGGTATACTTACCAAAAACCAGCAGTACCTCCACCCTGCGGTATACTTACCAATAACCAGCAATACCTCCACCCTGCGGTATACTTACCAGTAACTAGTAGTAACTCCAACCTGTGGTATACTTACCAATAACCAGCAGTACCTCCACCCTGTGGTATACTTACCATAACCAGCAGTACCTCCACCCTGTGGTATACTTACCATAACCAGTAGTACCTCCACCCTGTGGTATACTTACCATAACCAGCAGTACCTCCACCCTGTGGTATACTTACCATAACCAGCAGTACCTCCACTAGTCCTGCTGCCGCTCTCCACCCTGCACAATCACCATCTTTGCTCTCAGCGTTCAAGATTGGTACGCAATTTCGACAAGACACAACAGGAAATGGGAAGTTACCGGCACATTATTAATTCCATGCCTTTGGAGGTGCCGAGCCATATCTCCATCAGCGAAGACATCCCATTCAGTCCAGTCATTAGGCTACGGTCTGGACGACCAAGGCATCGGTCTTCGATTGCCAGCAGCTGTAGGGATTTGTCTTTCGTCAGCCATGTGCAGACAGTCTCTGGCGGCTCATCCGGCGTCACAAATAGCGATCATCGGATGCCCTCTGTCCGGAAGCAAAGCAAAAGTAGCGTAAAATAAATAATTTGCTCCATACGTATTGCTGCGTTTGTGAAGGGGTGGAGCTGTACCTCCACTCCGTATTATGTGTTCCTGGCCTAGCGTTTTGAACACGCGCAGTAACTTCTCCGAAATATGTTGAAATGGTTTGCTTCTTTGTACAGCTTACAGCTTGTCCATCACGTCTACATTCGTACCACGTAAATTAATAACATATTTAGCACAGCGGTCACTAAATGTACCGCCAGTTTAACATTTAGCAATTCTACGTTCTGCCCACACACTGTATTTAAGTGTGTTTTGTGTGGATCTCAGAACAAACAGCGATTATTTCCCTACACAACATTAACTGACTGGTTTGTATAACCGAGGAGTGTTTACTGCGCGGTACGAGCTGAGTGTTTATATATAATTCAGTACCACCAGTTTAACATTCAGAAATTCCACGTTCTGCCCACACAGTATTTATGTGTTTTGTGTGGATCTGAGAACAAACAGCGATTATTTCACTATACAACATTAACTGACTGATTTTTAGATATTCTTTACAAAATAAAAAACAAAGCCGTACCAGAAGACAGTCTGTCTCTCCGTCTGTAACCTAGTTTCAGCGAGTAAAACGCCTGCCGAATTTTCACGAAATTCGGTATAGGAGTTGTTCGACACGCGAGGACTTGGCGCAAACCGGTCTAGTGAGTCACGGTTTGCTTAAGGACCTAACAGAATTTGTACCTGTTAATTCCTCACTTTGGTGGATTTCGGCACGAAACGTCCGACCCGTGCCCACACAACGCCACTGAGCAGTTCTTAGTTTCATACGAACCCGCGAACTGCAGGCGGACTTCACCTGCACGCTTGAGCCGTGCAGCCGCGCGACATTCCGACAGCAGTGTGTGTTGCGTCCCGGAGTGCACCGCTGGCAACGTGTTTACTGCGCGGTTCGAGCTGCATCTTTATATATAATTCAGGTGATGTTTGGTCTTTAGAGCGCTAACCGTCTCCTCTTTTGACTCCTTGTCGATGGACTCTGGACTTCATACAGCGTCTGTACACCGAAATTAACACAAATGATGATTGCAAAATCCGAGGTTCTCTCAGCGGTGCTGATGAAGACGTGAATATGGACTGAGTGCTTAATGTCACTCAGACCACGGACTGTGACCGTCACCACAGTTACCGTCTGCACTGTGTCCATACAGTTCGGACTGTCCTGCAGCATAAGCGAGTGGCTTTACGGTGTGCGTGTCTCTCAACTGATGGGACATGCTGGCTGGCTGGTTAAGGTAAAAGGTAAAGCTGGCATATGGGGGAGTGGGGGCGTAGCGCCACTCATTCTCAGCCTCTGCTGTAGAAGACACGTGGTGGCCCGCTGTACCCCCGGAGACAAGCAGCTTCAAAAATACAAACTTCCATTTCTGATACAAAGTACTGCACAGAATTACAACACTGTGCTGTAAGGAAAAAAGAAAAGCTCTGGTTTTATTGTGGCTTTTTGGACAAAGTGGACCGTTGGACATGAGCCATAGAAGGTTAAGTCTCAATGGTGCAGGCAACTGGCGGACATAGTGTGCGTCACGGACAGGACGTCACAGATATGTGGGCCAGCACAAACAATGAGGGAAAAGCACGAAGGAAAGATACTGCTTGGAAGACCTAAACGTAAATGTAATTTACCTGTAATGGATGTTAAAGAAATAGGATGGGAAGACTCACACTGGTTTAATCTGGCTCAGGAAAGAACAAGTCACGGGCTTTCCTAACCACGGCCATGAACTATCGGGTCCACAAAATGCGGGGAATTCCTTGACAAGCTGAGGAACTGGTAGCGTCTCAAGAAGCACTCTGACCAAGCGCAGGTTATACAGTCGTCGCTACGCTGTGAGCAGTTGGAGGCAGCAGTCCGTGGATCGTTCAGCACCCTGTAGTGTCGATCAGGACCGGAACGGAGGTGAAGGAAAATCACGAGCCGCCAAGACCAGCCGGCAGAACACTCAGAACACTCGGAACACGCTCTGTAACAGGGACAACACCTCAGGCCAGACCAGCCGGCAGAACACTCGGAACACTCAGAACACTCGGAACACGCTCTGTAACAGGGACAACACCTCAGGCCACGCTCGTGACACCGCAGTTTGTCACAGGAACTTTCGTGCGACCGCGGCCAAGTGCGAAGGCACTACACAGAGGTCAGCGCGTCTTATGCCCGTCACTACGAGCTCTCTTTCCCATCAGGCTCACACTCTGCACATCTTACAGGAGTTTCAATCTATTTCCGGTCTGCTAAATACTACTTAATGTCAGAGACCAGAGTCCCAGCTGTTCAGCTAGTCACCAAATTCCCCGCATTTTATGAGACCCACAAGCTCACCACCTTTTTCACAACAGCCCGTCTTTAAACGCTAACCTGAGCCAGCTGTATCCAGTCCACGCCCTCCCAACCGATTTATTTTAAGATCCATTTTGATAATATCCTCTAATCTAGGTGTAGGTGTTCAAAGTGGTCTCTTTCCCCCAGGTGCCTCACCAAAACTCTATACGCACATCTCCACAATCAAACGTACAGTCCACAGATACAGTCCTTCTATTTACTGGTCACCATTTAATTACACATTCTGCCAGTACAAGGAAGATCTGCGTAGCCGCGTCAGAATGACGGCACGTTGGGCGCCGTCCTGACGCATATCTGCCCATTCTCTCCTGCTGTCAGTAACATGCACAACGGCAGAACTTACGTTCGTAGACGCTTCTTGTCTTCCGGAACGTGACGCTGCATCGCTGTGGGCTCCCGACGTTTCGTAGAAACCTCACGACCCACGAGGCAGTCGACACGCTACCTCGAAACGTTGCGAATCGCACTGCCACATCCCAGAAACCGGATTTCTTTAAAAAAAAAAAACACCCCGCTGTGAGCATCTCAAAACTCACGGCTGTTTAATGTTGATGATGTGACTTTCTCTCCCTGAAGATGGCTACTTGCTGGCCGAAACGTGCAAAGGAATATTTGGACGGATGTCAGCAGTACACAAACATGTCAACGCACCATGCACCTGTCAACCTATCCAGTCTTTAAATACAATCCGCACAGCTGCACTGTTCCATCACCGTAATAACAAAAGACCACCCAACAGCAACACTATGTCCGTAAACTAACAGTTCTTCTTCACACAACCATTTTTCTTAAACGTGCCAAATTACGTCACCAGACGGCACATCGCACACACACAACCAACCACTAGCTTACTTCATACTTTCAGCCACACACTTAAACTCAATTAGATAATCAATTCCTCCCACAGTCGACGTACCAACAAAAATCAATGGACTGCGGTGACCACGTGTGTGTTTGCAAAGCACCTCCTCACAGTATATTATTACAGCTGAAACACGTTAATGTATACAAGCAGTGTCACACTTTGATTGCTCTGGCCTTCCAATGGTGAGGCCCACGACACGTCAGGTTCACAGCACAATTATCTGCAGGTCGTTACGTGGCTACGATATGCTGCAGTAGCGGAATGTGGACAGCCACAAGCGCCCTTAGCGCACGGCATCTGCTGTCAAGTCCAGCACTACAATCAGACACGTTTCTAACACAAATTCAGAGCTGTATCGCTGCACTAACCTGCTGGTTCAAACAGTGGAGGTCTAAGTGTCCACTAGCAATGACTGAAGATAGGGCTTTGCTGTCAGTTGGAAGATGTCGCTATGCACGGCATTAAGACGTAAGGGAAAATGTAGGTATGGCTCCACGCATTCCTAATCTCGGTACTACGCAGAGATTGTCCACCTTCAAGCCCCGGCGGCTTCACTTGAGGGTCAAGTGCTCCTGTAACTCACCGAACGGAAAGCTGGGTGGGCCCCAGTGTGGACTGGGAGTTCTGAAGACAGAAATGTATTGCTCGGCTTTCCAGCCCGTTGTCCGGTTACTTTATTGCCTGCTTCTTGTCTAGGAAACAGCGACTCTCGCTTGTCCAGTTTCCAATTATTTGCAACTTAAAGCGAGAAATCGGACTACAAGTTACCAGAAACAATAAAATCACAGTATTCTGCTTCCATACGGTACCTCAGAGAATGAGATAAGATCCGTACCTCACCCACCGGTGGGTGAACCCCATGTTCCACACATGCAGAAGAGGTCACTGTGCAGACGGACGCTACAGAACGGTCTCGGGCCAGTGCCACTGTGTCACCAGCTCATTTCTGCCAACAACATAAAACTTTACATACCTTCAGCCGGTATGGCCTCAAATACGACCTATTTGCTCCCCCATTTGCAAGGCCGTGGCACACATAAGGCGGTCAGTGGCAGACCTGTAACAGATAAGGCCGGTGTTCGTTCCCAGGTCAGTCCTCGTAAGTGGCACCGGGACAGGCTGTTGTCACGGGCTGCAATGAGTGAAGACGACAGCCACTAGCGACTGTCTCTTTTACAGCGAGACGCAAAGAAGAAGCATACAGATTTTTGTGAAACCATTGCAGGTGATCTGTTTTTAATTTTCTGAATGAGATTTACGGAACAAAATACACTCGAACTCGTAAAAAAGGGGCTGATTTTGTGTCGTTATAAACGGGCGTTGTTCTAACCAAGCAGCATAACATTACGGTTAACAGCGGGCAATTAACTGTTACCACAGAACATCTGACGTTATACAGGTGGTGTGGCACAAACCGATGTCGTTATAATCGGGTCCGACTGAATTTAAACTGTCTGAATTACAAATTAACTCAACGCAAGGAAGGCTAAAAAAGTGAAGCTAAGTTACAAATTCTGCTCCTCCATTAGAAAGATCGGTTTAGAGAAATAGCTGCTGTTTGTTGTAAGAATCATGCGGAAGATAAATATTTTGGGCACTCATTTATTTTGGAATGTGACGCCGTGTGTTTGAGTGTGCAGACGCCGACGGTTCGTACTGCATGCAGTCCAACCGCCTCGAAGATGGAGGCGCTATGATCGCTCGAAACACCAAACGCCACACCGCAACACCCTAGCCTGCTGTGGCACTCTCATATCGCAAAACTACAGCTGCGGTCAGAATTCGGTGCACGTGTCAAGTGTTACAACAAATTACGCAATACGCCGTACGTTGTCGTCACGTGGACGTTTCGTGCGCATTTCTGCACGTTCAGGCGGTGCGTTTCAGCGACACCGACGGCTGCAAATGCGTGAGCTTCTCACGCATCACGTGACTGCAGAACAGAGTGACCGTGTGGAATGAAGGCCAGCCATCTGCGCTGTCCATTGTTGTATCGTGACGGCATAACTAACGGGAACTAACAAGCGCATATGCAACGGTGTGCGGGAGGAGTTCCCACAGGAACGCACAGTGCCTGGTCCACTGCCGGCCGCTCTGCTCCTGCTGCATGCTGCCTCAACACATGTTCTGTGCACATGACGTTTGTCTGCTGCAATCCTGCCTGGCAAGTACCAAACAAATGTTGCTCTTCATAGAGATACGAAGGAGGGGGGACTTAATTAAAAATCAGCAAAATTCTCTTCAGTGCAGAAGGGTGTCTGCCGTTCCTCAATAACGATATATACTAAGCTCGCAGCACACACCGTACAGCCACTTGACAATACAATACAATACGATACAATGACCTTCAGAAACACGACGAAAATATTCTCATAAAAATGCGTTTGTATTCAATAAATGAATTTGTGTCAGGTAATTCCCATGAAGTACAGTTGAAATTTATGTCAGGTAATTCCCATGAAGTACAGTTCAAATTTATGTCACGTAATTCCCATGAAGAACAGTTCAAATTTATGTCAGGTAATTCCCATTAAGAACAGTTCAAATTTATGTCAGGTAATTCCCATGAAGTACTGTTCAAATTTATGTCCGGTAATTCCCATGAAGAACAGTTCAAATTTATGTCAGGTAATTCCCATGAAGTACAGTTCAAATTTTAAGGAAGGAAAGATCATGAACAGCAGTAAAAAACAGTCGACTGCATATTGTGTACGTATGCAAAATTTTAGACACAAAAATTTGTAAACTGTACATTGCAGTTGGAATGTGACAAGACTGTACTGTGAAATAGAATTGTGCTATTGTGTTGTATTATATGGATCAATTTCAAAGTCAGTTCGACCTAGCTCGAGTATAGGATCTGTGAAATGTGAATTATGTAAATGTAAATGTAAAGTAAACATTCAGCGCCGTGGCCACGTTACAAGGATCGAGCGCGCGCACACAACACAATCGCAACCAAAATCAGTCGCCCGCTTGTCAGTCACGTGCTCTCATTCCGATTCGTTGAAACCCACCATAAAGTCGAAACAATGACAATACAAAGGGAAATCAGGAGCTTTCTAAATGCCGAATACCGATGTTCCCGACAGCAGGGACCGACCGACCGACCGCACTGAGTTCAATAACGTTAGGTTACGTCTAGTGACTGTCGTCCGGCTGCTTACAGCATGGATATGCAGCCTATCTTTACAACGGCCTAACGGCCCACAACCGTTACGTTGGGCCGCTTGTGTCAAAACCACAGCGAGCGGTACGCCTAACCGAGCGGTACGCCTAACCGAGCGGCACCCCTAACCGAGCGGTACGCCTAACCGAGCGGCACCCCTAAACGAGCGGTACGCCTAATCGAGCGGCACTCCTAACCGCTCGCATAGGGGTGCCGCTCGGTTAGGAGTGCCGCTCGATTAGGCGTACCGCTCGTTTAGGGGTG
>Ga0136643_10003385_pt1 | contig 21489 bp, 15 predicted proteins | sample TergutLab28metaG_FD_96883 | JGI IMG/M metagenome (GOLD analysis project Ga0136643, IMG submission 96883) | Labiotermes labralis P1 segment gut microbial communities from Petit-Saut dam, French Guiana - Lab288 P1 (version 3) (version 3) | ecosystem: Host-associated > Arthropoda: Insects >...
AAGCTTCGTGAGCAAAGAAACAGGGTGTATTAGTTTACAAGAGACATTAGTGTACAGTACACTTCTAATTGCATTCTTTATTTTCCTCTCCATCCTTGTGCACCATTGGCACTGAGACAATTTCAGTGTAAATAACCAGTAATAATTTTTTTTATGTGCATATTTTATTTTAGAGGGGTTTGAAAAAATACTGATTTAGTCACAAGAGTTCCACAGATATTAAAAGCTAGAACACTGCTGCCTTAAACCATACAAGTTTGAGGGCATTAACAGGCTGAAATAGTATTAGCTTGAGATATGATCACATTATGATGTTGAACATGCCTGCTAATATGCTGGATTGGAGAAACTCCCATATTAGCATTCATTGTTACATTATTTGTGTTAACTATATAAACTTTTACTCCACAGGTCCGTGCATGTGAACATATCCCGTACAGTCCAAACCTATTTGCAGCCCCCCAGTGCCTTGGGTATCAAAATGAGCGAGGTACAGCCACTGCAGAAATGTGTCTTCCTTCCAAAGATACCATTGTGCGACAACTGAAAAGGGTACTAAGAAATGTAAAGGGTGCTGTAGCAGTATTTGTAGCTTCAGATAGCAATCACATGATTAATGACCTGACAGAGGCACTTAAGAGAATGGAGGTGGGTAATTCATTTTCATTATAAGGTTTAAATTAACAAACATCTTTATTCAATCAGTATAGAATTTGGGTTCGTTATGTGGCTGTGTGAATAATGTGACATAAACATTTTCAGTCAAGATGATCTGGAGGAATATTTTGCCTCCATCCTTAGGGAGACACTATATTCCTCAGAAGTGCTAGTAAATTTCTACCAAAATACACAGTGTCATATCCCAGAATATGGCAATCTTGAAAAAAGAGCTATCATTCTTTGCAAATAAACTTTGTTCTTTTCTGGCCTAATAGTCTTTCACCCATTTCTTTACAAAAAAACATTGTGTTAATAAAGTACTTATGCAGCCACAGAACAAACTGAATTGAAATGACTTTTTTTAACACAATTGTAGAATCAGTAGTGCAAGTTACCACACAAAATCATCTGCTGTCTCTCACATCTCACACATTGCATCAGTTATTGATGGTATAGTTACCGCTGTGTCTCGGTTACTTTACAATTCGTCTGAACAAATCAATAAATGTGGACTTTATGCCCTTCCTGTACAGTGTAATTCACAGTGCCATTGTATTGTACAATTACAATTAAAGTTGCAAGAAACAGAAGAGGAAACAGATATTAATCAAGATTGGCAGAATCTAAAACAGGTGATATTAGAGGCTGCGATGGAATTTAAACTATCTAAAGTCGAAAAAATGCTAACCACGGGTGGGACGATGAATGTAAGAGAGCAATCCAAGAAATGAATGAAGCAAGAAGAAAATGTCTAATAAGAAAAACAAGAACAAACTTGGACATCTGTCAACAAAAAAGAATAAAGGCTAATAGAACCTGCAGAAGAAAGAAAAAGGAATGGATAGAAAGGAAAATTAAAGAATTAATTGAAACAAACAGGAAAAGGGATACAAAAACATTTTATAAAGATGTTAGAAACTTATCTAATCTGCACGCTGTAACGACACTGGTATGTAAGGATAAAGACGGTAACATACTATCAGAAAAGAAACAAATATTGGAAAGATGGCAACAGTACTTTAAAGAATTATTAAATCCTGAGGCTGAAAGAATAAATAGTATAAAAACACATGATGGTCCAATAAATAACTCAGAACTAGAGAAGCCAACATGTGAAGAAATAAATGAAATAATTAAAAACATGAAGCCCAACAAAGCTGCTGGTCCTGATGAAATATTACCGGAATTTATAAAAAATACATCAATTAATAATGAAGATATGGAAACAAGAAAAGATACCTTGTGAATGGTCAGAGCGAATCCTGTGTCCAGTATACAAAAAAGGGGATAGAAAACAAAGCAATAATTATAGAGGGATATCCCTACTGAACATAACATATAAAATTTTTGCAATATTAATATATAACCAATTAAGTAAGATAATTGAACCAGAAATTGGAAATTACCAAATGGGATTCAGACCTAACAGATCAACAATAGATAATATATTGTGAGACAGATATACGAGAAATGCCTTGAATACAAAATTGATCTACATAATATATAATAGACTTCTCACAACCTTTTGATAAAGTTAATAGAGATGTATATAATAGTTTAATTAAACACAGTGTTCCAGATAAACTGATTAAACTAATAAAACTCACAATTCAAGGAATCAAAATGAAGGTGAACTTAAACAACAGTTATTCTTAATGGTTTAAAAAAAAACAGGAGTCAGACAGGGAGACCCTTTATCTGCCCTATTATTTAGTGTAGTGTTGGATTCAGTAATCACCAATTTAGAAGTCCAAGGAAATATAACTACTAGATTACACCAGATTTGCGCCTACACAGATGACATTGTAATAATTGGAAGAACAAAGCAAATCTTAATTGACACCTTTTGCAAACTCAAACATGAGGCGCTAAATGCTGGATTAATAGTAAACAACAATAAAACCAAATATCTATATTGTACCAGAAAAACAATCCACCCTGCCTAAATAAATACTGTTTGAACAAGTGAATTCATTTAAATACTTAGGAACAATGGTGGATACTGACAACTGTATTGAGGAGAAAATTAAAGAAAGAATAGCAGCAGGAAATAGGGCATACCATGTTCACAAAAAACTATTTTCATCAAAATTAATGTCCCGAAACGTCAAACTACAAATTTATAACATTAATTCGCCCAACAGTTACTTACACCTCCGAAACATGGGTACTTAAGGAAAATATTTGGCCCTACAAGAACAAATGATGGCTACTGGAGGATTAAAACTAATCAAGAAATAAATTATATATTAAAAGGACAAAATATAATTGGGTTTATTAAAAAACAAAGATTAAATTGGTTAGGCCATGTTGAATGCATGGCTGAGGATAATATTGTGCAGAAGATTAAGAGATGGGAACCCATGTTTAAAAGACCAATTGGAAGACCTAAAACATGAAGGGAAGTTGATATTTTGGAAGATATAAACAGCATAAACTTATGCAATTGGAAGAAAGTAGCAAAGAATAGAGCTAGTTGGAAGAAAGTGGTTGAGCAAGCCAGAACCTTATATAGGTTGTAGCTCTTCATAAGAAGAAGAATATTGTATTATAAAATCTAAGATCCATTTTGCTGTATAGACCTTACGGTCATGGGAAGGTAATCTGGCTGCTGAGATGTTTTCCCTACATTAAACTTTCTTTACTCACACACTGCACAAAATAAAGGACATTGCATGCAGATTAAGGTTTCCATTAATTTTTATAAACAAATTTATTAACTATGTGTTAACTGTTCACTTTCAGGTTACTGTGCATCGTTTAGAACCAATGAATCCTCATGTCGAGTTAGCAGTTCTTGGTCACTCAAATCACTTTATTGGAAATTGCATATCTTCATTCTCTGCTTTTGCCAAAAGGGAAAGAGATGCTCGTGGTTTGCCTTCATCCTTCTGGGCTTTTCCAACTGAGCATACATCAAACAGTGCCAGTCAGTCACATGATGAGCTGTAAAATATATGCTTCCCAGGTGGGCCCATTGAAAACAAACTCTAAAAACGATCTTTTATGTGTGTAAGTTGAAATATTTTTTGTTTATCATTTGTTAGGTCATATTCAACAGTCCAGCATTCATAATTAAGCCATAAAAGTGGTTGGTATGCCCTTACAGAAATTATGATTGTTTGTTCCTTAGGTTACTGGACGATGCTGCGTGGATGATGTGTACATGATATGGAAATATTTGAAGATTATGAATGGACTGTTCAGGACCAGCCATGCCCTGTGTTGAGGTACTGTCACATAATTTGCTGGTAAGAATTTGGGAAGTGGGAACCAATAATTTGGTGGTGGTTCAAAGTAAGATGGAAGCGAGGATCTCAAAGACATAACCAGATTTTTAAATTGATTCTAGAAGGGTAAGATTACTCATGCTGCTGTAATGGATCAAAGATATGCAGTGCAAGATAGTGGTACCTATCCCCTTTTAATTCTCTTCATGCTGCCAGTGACATAATGAATCTCAGTATTGTTTAAAACTTCATAGCAGTTCACACCAAGAGTATAATTTTTAATGCTAATTCAATCTTTCGAGACCAAAACACTGCTAGTGCAGCATGTGATTCTGCAAACTTGGTGTCAGGCATTTGCAAAGTATTTGCCATTTTGTGACTTAATGAACAACCATTTACATCTCAGATTTATTGGTAGTGGGACATTATAGAGAATGTGCTGTTTATGTTTGAAAGGAAGACTGCTGCTCACTATGCAAGTTCTTCCTAGCGTACTTTTTACCCAGCAGGTTAGCGGTATGATTTTTTTGTGTGGATTTCTGCAGTTCCTGTAAGTAAGTTATATGATATAGGGTTAAGTCTGAGCTTTGTTGTCATGGATTAAGTGACACTCAGTTCTACTGCTGCTGCAGCAAATGTAAAATATGATTAATATGTCTTATCCAAAACAAAAATTTGAATTTTCAATTTTGAAGCATCAAATTTGGTATTTTGTTCCTAATTATGTTATGTTGAGTCAATTTATGAAAAATCTTGGATGCCCATACTGTTATACCCTAAAATTTTTAATGTAAATTTTCAGCAGATCGTATTAATATATGGTTAGTGCATTTCAAACAGTCGAGCATGTATGGTTATTTGCCCATAAAATTAAATTTTGAAATTCATATCACAGCCTGGATAAAATTTATGCATAAGTTGGGCTATAAAGGAGTTTGAGAGTGAGGGGGGATGTATGGGTGTTATTTAGGCATTTCAAGAAATTATGTAACAGGAACTTGGTCTCTGATGACAGGTTTTATTTTTTTTAAGCAGAGAATATGTAAATTTGCTGGAAGGTTGTTCCCCTGAAACTTAAATCCTGATTGCCTGTGGACATTGATTCCACTGTATGTAAATACTATAATTTAAACCAACAAATACATACAATTATATTAGATTTATGATAATATTATAAAAACCACTAACTCCTACATGTTTTGGGCCTTATTGGCCCATCATCAGGGAGTACAATAATTGTATAAAATGGCTGCTTGCAATATTGGACTCAGGCTTGTAGAACTGCTAGAAATTCTTCACTGTAGAATATATAGCGGACTGAATTGTGCACAGTAATTTGGAGCAGCTTGTTAATATGTTGGAGGATTTCATGGTGCTATGGTGGTACTACTACTACTACTACTACTGTGCTCCAACTTACTGTGCGCAATAAATTCAGTATGCTACATATTCTACACTGAAGAATTTCCAGCAGTTCCTCAACATGCAAGAGTCCAATATATCAAGCAGCCATTTTATACAATAATTGTACTTCCTGATGATGGACCAGCAAGGCCCAAAGCATGTAGGAGTAAGTGATTTTTATAATATTATCATCAGTCTAATATAATTGTGTACATTTGTTGGTTTAAATTATATTAAGTGAATTATAATGCTGGAATGGAAAATGTGAAAAAATGCACTGTGTGTGTATAATTGAACGGAATAACGCATAAGTTTACCTTGTGAGATTGTAAGACTGCAGTAAAAAACTGCCATAATTTAAAGTACTGAAGAGAAGAAGCCGACTCTCGTAAAGGTTGGGAAGCATGTAAAAATTGTGTGGAAAATGAATTTTTAAAGTAGTGAAACCAAGAAAATGCATATAACTTCAGGATTCAACCCAAATCTCTCTGTATTGCAAGTCTTCAACATCAAAATTCGTTGGTGCAGGAATTGCACGGTAGTTGAGTATCTGCTTATTTACTGAATTTGAAAATAGTTGTAGGGCAAGTGTTGGTTGAAATTTCAGTAGTTCAGACTTACATTTGGTATATTAATTAGCACAAATGGCCTAGTGCCGTATTGTAAGGACTGACATACTTGCCGAAATGTCTTAAGGTATGGTTTTAAATTTCTGCCTTTTTTCTGCAAGCTGTGAATGAAATGGTACAATTCTTTTTTGTTGGTCTGTACTCTATATGCAAGGAAAGTGCATAACTGAACATCAGAATTATCTAACATGTAATCAGTGTAGGTGTCAGAATTGTCCAGCACTGAAATGAATTTGCATGTCACCAAGTCTTTACCCTGTTGGCTGCCAAAGAAGCAGCAGTATTGCAATATTTTTCACATTTCAGTAATGTATTACATACTTTTATAAAAACTGTAAAATCTATGATCACGTAGTTGATTTAATTTGAGTCCTTTTTGCCCATCGTATCCAAAATCCTTGCACTCAATTTGACCAATTGCCTTAATTATTTCATTGAATTTTCTTCTCTTTATATTTTACAGCAGGGATGTATACAAAAAAGGAGCACAATTAATTTAGAGAATACATTCAAAAAATGCTTGTCTATTCAGTTTAATAACTTTCATCACCCCATTTGCTTCCCAAAATGCAAAATTTCCTGATCCTGACATTTTGTGTGACTGTGAAATAAATATCCCTCTTTGAGTGAAAAATATATATTACAAAGTTTTTTTTAATTATTATTTTTTATTGTTATTATTATTATTTAGGCCTAGGAGGGTTGAAGTAAGTAGGCTGTTTAGAATACCCCATATTATAGTAGTGTTTGATTTATACTAGTCACCTTGTATTGGAATAGTAAAATAAAAGTACTTGGCTTGGATTGCATGGACAATAAATGCATACAAAATTTGGAGGGGAATCCTCTTCAAAAGTGAGCACATGAAAAGCTGAGGATGTGAAGGGGTAACATCAAGATCAGATTAACATTGTACTGTACGTCTTTTAAGCATTTTTCCAGCTGGCTGTATGAAACGAAGTTCAAATTAAATTACTGGTTAAATGACCTGTGAAATGGGTAGGACACACAAACATGTGATATATATGAGGCTTTGGAAGTTCAGTATACACCCATATCTTCAATTTGTTGTCATACTGAGAACTTACTTATGCTTTACTTCCAGTTTTGTAGTAGTGAGAATCATCATCATCATTGACCTGCCCTGGATAGGATTTGCCGCCATCTCAATCCTTAGTTTTTCTAACCTCCATTTTCTAACACGTACCATTTTCGTATTATTCACACCATCTATGTATCTTTGAGCCTTCTGACTCCAGTTCTCCTTCTGGATTATAATTTTTTTTTGGCATTTCACTAGCACTCTTTATGTTCACATGCCCTGCCTTCATAATTACCATTCTACCTGGTTCTTGAAACAATTAGTATAATTCTCTGTTATGTTTTATTCAACACAATTCACGATCTTTACGAGGCCCAAAAATTTTCCTCAGTACTTTCCTTTAACATGCAGTAGTCATAGTAACTCCATTCATTATTACTTTTGTCAGGATGAGTTCCTGTAAAGTCATTTTATTCATTACATGACCCCCACACTTCTGGAACTAAGATGTACTTCCAGTGGCAAAACAATATTTATGTGCAAATAGGCTACAGCAAAGCTTTTGACTGTGTAGATCATAGTCGACTGTGGAGCATATTAAGAAGCATGGGAGTGCCATAACACCCTATGTTCCTCATAAAGGGCCTGTACACGAAACAAGAAGCCGCAGTACGAACAGAATATGGTGACACAGAGTGGTTCGAACTGAGTAAAGGTGTTAGACAAGGGTGCATCCTGCCCCCTTATTTATTCAACCTGTACAGTGAATATATATTGAGAAGGGTTGGATTTGAAGACAACATAGGAATAAAAGTGGGAGGAAGAACTATAAACAATTTATGATATGCAGATGGCACCACAATATTAGCTGAGGATAAAGAAGACATGAGAAAACTACTAAAAAAGCTACAGGAAGAAAGTGAGAAAGCCGGACTGATGCTGAACCTAAAGAAGACCAAGATAATGATTCAGCATTTAGCAGCAAGTAACTATTGTTCTGCTTCGTATGTAACTTCCGTGACGTACCGTTTTAAATTTTCAGTCGCCGTTGTATGTATCGTAATATTCCTACATATATGGACTATAAATGTGTATTTCCTAACCCAATATGTAGTGCATCATATCCCCGACATAAGTAATTAGTAGTGTTGTGCACATTTCACAATATTGTGTATCAAGGTCGTCGAATTTCGGAATATCTTCTACGTTTTTTCCACTCCACGAGCTGCAGCACGGACACACGCATGCGTTAGGTTTTGCAGCTGGTAGTTGGCCGTTGCGCCAGAGATGTGCTACTCGTAGAGGTCAGGCTAGTACTGTAATATCTAAAGTTCGGCCAATAGATGGCAGGGGCATCCATGTTCTTTGCAAATATGACAATCTCACAAGCCATGGTTAATACTAACGCATATATTTTCTTGATCTCGTGTGGAATTTACGTGTCAAGCGGTCCTGTACGAAAATTATAATTATTTCCGAAATCAACATTTCAGTGCTTGTGATGACTTTGAAGTAGACAAATTATTTTGCATTCTCACTGCAGTTGTGGTAGCAAAGCTTCATCGGTGTGCATGTATTATGGAAGTTGTAATATTTTAAAATATGATGTGTATTTAACGTTAGGGAAGCATTAAATGGTGGGTGACTAAGATAACGAAGAGAAACAAAACGAAGTGTAATACGTAGGTTGATTTTTTCCTTTGTCGGATAACGTCATTCACAACTTCCGTCATATTCCATGTCTAAAGAAATGTGCAATAAGGTTTCAATTTGCTTAAAATGTTTACGGTACATCTACTCAATATTTTAGCCAAAGTGTTTACGACTTTCGACCTTATTGCTTCTGTCATTTAAGGCTACGTTGGAAAATGATTTGGTGCTTTCCCGTAGGAGGCAGTTCAGTCGCCTCTTTTAAATGACGAAGGACGTCCACTGATTGGTTGATAAGTAGGCCGTGACGTCAGGGCAACGAAAGCTTACATATATGGGTGGCGGTGACATCAACCGCCATTCCAGTGGAAAGTGTGGTGATGTTAGTTGGTGTTGTGTGCTATAGTGGCGTTCATTGCGAGGTCGTGTACGCGAGGTGTACCCTAGTTGGGTAATCGAAAAGACTGGTAGTGGTGAAGTGAAACGAACTTGTGATCCAACCGTAACAAGTCAACAAAATAATTTCGTCGTCCTGATAATTAATTGTTTTATATTGTTATCTCATCAGTAATAATGGCAACAGAAGCACAGAGACTTATCAGCATTTCTCTGACCAAAATAGCGCAATCACGCGCCCAGCGTGGCGGTGTTAGCCTTCATAAGAACCTCCTTGTGGCCACGGTTCTGCAGAAGGCGCGTTACATCTTTATGGAAGAAGCGTACCACATGGTTCAGTCCCAGCAGGGTGGCGCCGATGGTGGATATGTGACAACTGCAGCTACAACTCCACAGGATCAGCAGCATGAAGAGTACGAGCAGAACTATGATGATGAGGGACTTGTGGCTTTAACACCGGAAGAAGCTGGCATTGGATCACCACAGCAGACAACGTCAGAGTCTGAACAAGCGTCGCCCGGAGTTAACCATCTCCAAGAATTCCTTGAACCCTCAGCAGCATGCGGCCGTTGTGTGGATAATGCGCCTTCCCGTCCGACCTGTGAGGATGACAAAGAAAACCAAACACCGTCCCTTTACCACACAAACTCCTCCTCATCGCAGAGTGATCTCCCCACATATTTAGATCTGGATAAAGCTCCTACCCGTGGAGACAGTAGTGTTCTGCGTGACAGATCGAACGCAACAAGTACGTGTTCGTCGACAAGGTGCCTGAAGAGAAGGCGGGCCGTAGCGGAATGGGAAACGGAAGAAGCCATTTCATCTATTTTGCCCAAGCGAGCCAAGACTTCAGCGTGTTGTGGTGGTGAGGGTGATGATTCTGTGTTTTTGGACGATGCTGCGCTGCTTGCGGACTGTGTAGCGACTGGCGGAGACGAAGACGACGACGATGACGGTGTTCAGGATGAGGAGAAAGGGTCTACGACAATGGAAATCGATCGTATAACGAGTCTTGTGTCCATATTCAGTTTCGGCAGTCTTACAGGAAATGCAGCGGCGGTAGCTGCGGACATGTCCGCGGGAGCGGGAATTGGAAAATTAACGCGTTCAGTGTCTACCCCCGACCTGTGCTCGGCGCAAGCCAAGGAAGGTGTTGATGTTTTGCAGCAGAGGCCGTTTCTTGCGATGACGGTGTAAAATTATATTATTAATAATTTGCAGTGCAGTGGTGTTTTCTTGTGCACGTCCATATCGTAAAAGTGATGCAACAGAACGTTCGTTACGTTGACTTCCTCTCTCTGCCACTTTTTAGGCCGTATCTCACTTATATTATTTCTAAATAGATGGAGCCACCCCCACTGTTACTAGTTTTCCGTTACAGCAAAGTTGACGCTACCCCATCCCTCTGTGTTCTAAACCTTTTTTTATAGTTTTGCTGATGTGTAGGGTGCACTCCCCAAGCCGAACAGTGTTGCCACAGCCTACAAGTGCAAAGAAATTTAAAACCAACGAACTTAATCATGTGATCTCTTTCATATGCGAAATGGATATATACAGTAACGGTTGTAGTAAGCAGTGTTGCATGAAACAGACTGTGTGCTTGCAATGTTTGTGTTTAAATTTGTCAGTACAAGTCTAGCCGTTGAGCATAGGACGAGATTTAATGTTTACGGCGAGAACGATTGCAGAATGTGGTCTACGATACTGTAATCCACACAACAGTATAAATATCAGACGTTTATTTTCAGTACTGTGTTCAAGGTGTAATTAATTTTGTGTTCGGAAGTTTTATGTAAATGATCATTTTTTGTAAAGATTTTTTTTTGTAAAAATGTGTGAAATATCCCGAAATGGTCTAATTTAAAGCCTAGGAAAGCGTGGCAGTGGTATTTTTGTATGAAAATTCTCATTACGGAGTTGTTTTGTGGTTTGTATTTACGTAACAAAGTACCGAAATCATTTGAAGGTTTCGAAATTCTTTTTCGATAATGTTATGGTGTTACTAAAGTGAGAAGAACTGTCGTTCCAGACGGTGATGCAGTTACTAGTTGGCAAAGAGGCGGTTTGGAACCGGTTGTAATACCTTTCCCCCCCCCCTCCCCCAGCCTTGGTCAGGCAAACTTCTACCTCTACCCTGATCCAGGCCAGGTGTTTTTACCCCTAAGACTCTTTGTGAACCCCTCAGACTACAAATGGCAAGAGCATGTTGTAGAAGGGACCAAGAACTGTCTGGAGGACACATTCACTTAGGGGGCACTGTTGCCAGAATGCCCAGAGTAGACTTGTTTTGTCAAATACCACTGTTACCTTAGTCCAGGTGCTTTTGATCACTGCAGTTTGTGGAATAATGTACACAACTGAAGGCCATGAGCTGCTGTTTTGAACATATTACACTCGTGAGAATTTTTATTTTGGTATTTGTTGTAAATACTGTGAAGCCTATATAGTGATTGAATCGCGGTGGCTATGTTAATTCGCTATAAAGTAAATTTATTGGAACTCTGTTTTAGGAGTTTTTGTAAATATATATTATATTGGTAAAAATATACAACAAAAAATGTAAGAAGGTGTTCTTGAAATGTATTTATTGATTCCTTCACTCCCTTTGTTTGAGGTCTTGAAGTATGGATGGAATAGTGTTGGGCTATTAGAAATATATGGTTGAATTTAATGTGCCAGTTGACCAGGAACTGTTGATAGTTATTAATAAGTGTTTGAAAACATTTTTATGGAAAACTATTAAGGTCAGGTTCGGGAATCACCCCTCCTACCAACGGTATAAGTAATCCTGGTACAATAGAAGGCAGGCATGACCTGTGTTGATCGATTTACAGTTGAAAAAACTACATTTCTTCCTGGGCGCAGTAATCAGATGCATATTCTTTGTGATCGAATTTCAAATGCAAGTGTGTGGAATTTGTGGTATGTGCTGGCTTTGCCTTAAATGTTTTGCGGGGGGAGGGGGGGTTTGTAATTTTCGTTAGCATGAAGAAAAGCTGTCTATTGTAGGCAGTGGTCAAAGGGAAAATATGAGAGAGGGAGCCTGAGCTAGGATAGTGGGTGCTGACCCCACAGAATCTTGCTCAGTTGTGGACTGAAACACAATTATCCTAGCAGACAGCACAGCAGAAGACCGAAATACTGTGCTCTTAATGACAAATTTTCATGTTAGTGTAGGTTTTGGTTAGTAAGTTTAATAATGTCCATATTAATATGTGGATGTTAAGTGACTGTATAGACGCAAGGGCAGTTACCATCTGCCACTTATGGACTGCAAGTTGGCGAAGTTTACTAGTTGGCTGCCGTCCGTGACTTGTCACCCCCGCTTTCATAAGATGGCAGAAGTGATAACCTGCACCCTATGTTCATGTATTTTGGGGGATTTGATATCCTGCTTACATGAAATTCATCATCTGATGTTAAGAAGCAAGATGATTTTGGGGGACATTTGTCACGGGACAACGCGTTTCATGAGGTGGAGTGCATGCCACTATATGACCTGTATGTGAGGGATATGAAATAACCTTGGGATGCAGGAACTGTGAGGTACGTTGAATACCATATCAGTCATAGCAATAGAAAAATAGTAAATTCGTAACGTCCGCAATTAAACGCAATAAAAATTCTGATCCTACTAGGCTTGTGACCGTTGCACGATTGTAATTTTACAGTTGCTAAATTTGATGTCGACTTGGAAGATTTTAACTCTCTGCATTAGGAAAGTTTCCTTCGTGAATTCCTCTGGGAACAACGTCAGAATAATTATAACGGAAACTGAACAAAGTTCGGCGGCACTTTTAAGCCATCGAAAAGTGTTATTTGCGCTGCCTCGTACACACATGTAATATAATGGTATTTAAGAACTCACATTCGATTTATTTCCCATGTACCCACTTATTTATATAAAGTAAAGAAGTCCTTGTGTTTAAGCATCAGTCCATGAAAGCGTATGGGAGAGTGGATATGCTGTTCCACGTATTCTTGGCCTAGACATTAAATGGAGATGAGTGGTCTGGCCACTTAGGAATAAAATGCCCCCGCCGGGCATCGTACTACGGTTCCTGGGCCGTTCTGTGATGTTTGTACCATTATTCGACATCTTGCCATGTGATTGCGCCACACGGCGCTGTGAATCACAGGTAACATGAGGAATCACGTATGCTCACAGGAGAAGGAAATGCCAGTGTGGTCTGGTGTGGCGCAAGCGTCGAGAGATAACGTCTGACCTGATAAGACAGATAAGAATGGTATTTAACTATTAGTCACCATCCTTTTTTGAAAACAACGCAGATTCGGTCGCAAAGGCTGTAATCACGGCTTGATGAAGTTAGTCATATTGTAAATCTGATAATGTGGTTGACCGTGCATCGTAATTCAGTGTGGATAACAAACCAACTGATGATGGGCACATAGTTGCCCGAAACATGTTGAGCAACTTATAAAGGAGAAAATAAAGCATTACACAAAAGTGACATCTAGTTGGTTTGTTATCCACACTTAGTCCTATTGGTTCAGTTCCTAATTTCTTTAAATTTCAGCCTTCTAAAGAATGCTACGTTAGCACGTTATTTATGAGCTACTGTATCTTGTACGCTCCAGATTTGACTTCTGTGAAAGGTTTCTTTATATTTGTACACTTTTGTACTTATTGTGTTGTCACGTTATGTTCTAGAAGCAAATTATCAGAACCTAGTTCAGACACGTGAAGTGACAGGCAGAATGCTCCTCCAAAAGATTGGTCCCACCCAGCATACTACACGGTGTTACAAAGGCATTCAGCATTTGCTACCCCATGCGTGTTATATTTAATTTGGCATTTTTCTCTCATTTCGGTTGAGTACGTTCTAGTGGAGAATATTTTTATGTGCCGTTCCATACCCTTTCAGACATGTTACATACAGGTACTTACTTATAAGAAATAAATGTAGTTTTTCCTATGCATTACTAAGGGCCATGCAATAAAGGCGTACATAGGAGTGTAGGTGTAGTGCCACGCATTCTTAACTTGTGTGATTAGCTCCAGACCCCTACCGCTTTAACCCTGAATAACGGGTCCCCTGTGCCCATTGGATATGTGGCTGAACGGGCCCCAGAGCCGGTCTGGACGCTTTGGAAAGGATCAAAATCTCTGCCTCTGCTGGAAATCGAATCCCGAATCCTCAGTCGTTAAACCCCGTAGCATGGTCGCTATCATGTGGACATGCATGTGTTAACTTCCCCATGTTTGTTAAACTGTATGTTGAGCGCTATAGTGTGCATGTGTATCTCTCTTTCAGTACTTGTTGCGTCAGCCGTCACAAGTTGCAGCGTGTACTTCGGCAGCGTACCCGGTACACGGATCGCTGAAGCCACTGGGTTCGGGTAAGCAGCATTTCTGATTTCATATACCGTCGTGATTTCTAATTAATGGGTACTTCCCCTCGATTGGATTAAACCAAAATGGTGCGTAGGCGTATGATGCTGTGTTTCTGTTCGTACGTTCTGTAGACGGTTCTTGTCGTTTGCTCTTTGGCTTGCAGTATTGTCTCTCCGCGTGATGCTACCGTCTGCACTTTTACAGAAATTTAAGAGAAGGGTACTTAGACGTCAGAATTCATTGTTTGGGCCTATGTATCACCGGAATTTCGCAGATGCTGCATATCATAGTGAGGTACTCCGACGTACAGCCGCCGTCACTTAGCGCCCAAGAAAGTCTGTGAACAGAAATTTGCTGTTAAACAGCATTTCGTTTGACTCCCACCCTCGATATACCGCCACAAATTGCTGTCAAAACAGTGGCGCTATATCGGTGTTTGACCGCACGAGAATTCAAAGTTGCTTCTTCGCGCTGTCTTATTTTTAGGGGGGCAAGAAATTTTATATAACTAAATGAAGAAGTACAAGTAATGTATTTGCCCCAGGCAGAGTATACTAAGACAGCTGGCAGCATAACCACACGACTGAAGAAATATTGTTGTTGAGAATCTAATAGTCACTTAACCTGTTCAAGTATTCCAAACCGTTGACGGAACCCGCAGTTTCGTTATTGTACGGGGTATTCACAAGGACCCGTGATTGGCTCTAAATCCTGAAGCAAAATTAATCTCGTCCGCACCCTCATGTTCTGTTTCTTTAAGTTTCATTTTAATATTATCCTCACTCGTTGTAGTCTAGAGGATAACAGGCCAGCATCCCTAAGAAGTCCACGGTTCACAGAGACTGGATGTCCTGGTTAAGGCTTTTGGATGGTCTTGGACGTCCTTTCGTACAAATGACGGGATAGTAGGTAAAAATTAATAGTTACAGTTCACCCTAGAACATGCCATGAAGGCCCAGAGGGGAGTAGAGGTATAGCTCTACTCTTTCTTTAACCTCGGCGTTAGATGGAGGGGGTGGTCAACGCCAAGCCTTGGCCGCTTTAGGTTCAGGAAAGAGACCCGGTACCCATTGTACGGTAGGTGGGGTGGGATCCAGGGCCTATTTGTACGGGTACGAAAAATTTGACCCTCACCGGGATTCGATTCCCGGACCGTACAACCCGTATCGGGCGGAATAATAGACTATCTTATAGTAGGCCAAGACCGATTCCTTTCGCAACCTTTCCACTTCGTTGTTGACTAATTGTGTTATAATCGCAAGCTATATAATCTGAGCTATTGACAGCGTCGTTAAATGAAACAAACAGAATATGGGCCTTCTTGCCACTAGAACTACGTGTTGATCTGGTCTTTTCTCTGCGTACGTTCTGCATGCCCATTCTGCCTCAGCCTCATTGATTTGCTCTCATGTGAGCATTCATTGTAGTGACTAGAGACTGGACGACCGAGGAGTCGTGGGTAGATACCCAGCGGGAGTAAGAGATTTGTCTCACCTCCAAACCTGCAGATCGGCTCTGGGGTCCACTCATTCTCCAATTCAGTTGGTATTGCAGGATGTTTCCCTGGGATAAAGCGTCCGGGGCGTGAAGCTGACCGAGTTTAAGAATGCGTTCAGCTATAAACCCACGCCTACATAAATCTTCATGATATTCGGAGTGGCAGGTTACGTTGTATGACTGACTACCGTCTGGACGGTTCGGGGTTGTTAGAACTCCGGTGGGAGCAACAGATTTTCTATTCTCCTCAACCATCCAGAGTGGCCGTGCGGCCCACATAGCCTTCTGCACAGTGTGTAGGGGCTCTTTTCTGGGGAAAGTACCACGCGCCCCGATCTGGCGTCGAGGTTAAGAATGGGTAGAGTTATACGTCTACTCCCGACCGGTGCCTTTACGTCATGTTGTGGGGAGACCCTTACCTTTTTTTACGCAGGTGTATGAACACATGACAGAGTTCATTTAAAATTCGTAGGTTGCGGCTGTCTACAGGTGTGTTTAGTCCCCTTATAGCCTAGTATTGTTATGAATACCGAATTGGAAAGGACAATGAACAACGCGTCGTGGGACTGAGAAAACCCTCGATTTTCGGATCTCCAGTCTCTGGAACGAAATCTGAAACTGGCACCTCTGAAACACACTCGACCGTGACCTTCGCTGATGCTAATGTTGAAACGCGAAATGTGAAACGTGCAGAACGCGGTAGCGATAAGTACGGTATTGACTGTTGCACGAAATTTCGTTATGTGAAGCAATACTGGCGAAAGATGTCGGTAGTAAGCGATGTTAGTGGCAGAGAATCGGGCGCTGCAGCATAAACTGTAATTACGCAGTTCTCTGGACCACTGATCCCCAAGAAGTGGCTGAGTTCTGAATACTTCCGTGTTCACAAGGAAGTTTGTTCGCTGAATAGTCGTGGACAAAGATGACCCTTACGCTAGTAAGTCTCCGAGCAGATCAAGAAATTCCCCCCGTTGTATGGCACCCCGTTTTCCATTACCGTGTTCCCATGATCCTGTCAAGTCTGAAATCCCATGTAATATTTTGTAACCTTCTTCTTCTTCTTCTTCTTCTTCTTCTTCTTCTTCTTCTTCTTCTCCTCCTCCTTCTTTAAGGGTTAGTTGCTCGCCCAATCCCATAACTGCGGAACCACTAGTTGTCATTCGTCTGCCTGGATTCATTCGCACGTCACACCCGGAGGCCGTCTGCACTGGAGCCCACTAAGTAGTGGAACATGCATTTGCAAAATGTCTACCACCAATACATTCTTACCGTATAGTATAAATGTGTATACACAGTCTTTAATCCAACTAATGGCACATGTAACCATTAAAAAACTCTTCGTTATTTTGTGATGCTCCTCCTACGTGTTTCGGCCTCTATAGGCCATATTCAGGGAGGTAATTTACAAAGGAATTCATTTATAATTAATTCTGTCCAAGATGTGCGACATTTTATTTGATAACAGTGTTTCTTAACTTCCCACTTGCACACGTTGGACATCATTTATTATGTATGTATTTCTTTATAAACTGATAACATTAAACGTGTAGATATGGTTGAGATCCTGATTTTGTAAGAAATAATGGAGTGTTTGTGGACTTTGTAACATAAGACCTCCTGTGTGTCATTGTCAGAAGCAATGCGCTTTGTACATGATGCAATACAAGGACACTATTGAATTAACTGGGAGAAATATTGTGGCTTCTGAAGGGCCTATCGATTAACACAGAAGGGCAAGAAAGAGAATGGCATGCTAGCCCGCCGCAAATTGTCAGCGCACTCCTCTTTAATTCCCCCTAGAATGTTTCCTATGCAGTATTGATTAGGATATATTTTGTGACAATGAGGTTCAGCACACTGTACGTGACTCAGCACGCATCGTCAATGGCGGTTGTTGCTTGGATTCGAAGTTTGAAGGGTCCTTCCGTGGACAATACACAAAACCGAACTGAGTCATACAATGGCAGATTGAGAACGGGCAAGTCTGAGACTGAACCGAGGGGTCAGGAAAGGAAGGGTGACAGAAAGAGAAAACAGATCGTGTTGGATAGTCTGTACCATAATGTTTTCACACATGTGGGGTGTGACTGAGATTTGTATTCTCCATCTCTGAACGGCATCCCAACACGAACAAGATGGCAGTAGTAAGTACGTTGGTGAGAGACAAGAAATACGCATTTGTAATTGGCACACGTAAAAGAAAACATATCGCTGGAGAAGTTGGCGTAGATGCGTGGTTGATATGTTAAGGTACCGTAGTCGGTGTAGTGACTAGGCTGTGAGCTGGACAATTCAGGTTTCGAATCCAGACAAACAAAGAGATTTCCTCTTCTCCAAAATGTCCATGCTGGCTCTGGGGCCCACCCAGCCTCCTCTTCAAAGGGTGGCGATCGCTTTTAACGAAGTGAATGAATGGGGCGTGGGGCTGACCAGTCACATCAATCTAACTCAGAGGCTAAGAACAAGTGGAGCTTCCAACCCCCAAATGCCCTTTATGTTTTATACAGGGAAGACTTTACATTGTGCCTTAGGCTGACGGACTGTGAAGGTGTGGACAGCATTTGTGTACTGTGGGTTTCATGAACTGCGAGGAATTTCTTGACTCACTTGCTATTAGGTCTTCAAGAACGACTCTGTGGCATGGACTTAGTAACTGCACTGGGCCGCACTCACTCGATATCCACTAAGTTTCCGTTAAGCAGTCGAGGAACTGGTGGCTAGTTCGTTTCCCTAAGACAGCAGACAAATTTTCCCTGTTTTAAAAAACGTCTCTTAACGTTTGTTCATATTAATGTTAAAGTGCATGTGGCAGAAGCTTTGCCTAAGCGCGGTACGTATGAAGAGCATGATTAAATTAACAAAGTATTCTTGTTATTATTCAGTTCGAAAACTTTTTATCGCACCATTTTTTTTTCTCCAAAACGCTTAAGGTAGAACTTCGTACAAAATAATAATAATAATTCCCGCGTCCTGTATACAGCTCTGAAAGTTATTTTTCCGATGAGGGACGAGCATAAAGTACGGGTGATTTCAAAGTGCGCTCAGGGAAATACCTCAGTCTGTGACAGTTGACAGAAATGAACAATTAAAATATAACATAGACCTATTGAGGACCATGGTGGCTGATGCAGGGCACGTAATATTGGTTGTTAGAATGTAGAAGACGTAAACGGTCTTGTCATGTGACTAGAATGGAGGAATAAAATGAATATATCGCTCCTTTGCGACAACAGTGTCACAACTCAAAATTAGTGATTTTTTTCAGGAGAAACTTTTAAAAGTTTTGAAGTGCTATAGTTTTCTATGAGTGCAACGACGACACATCTGCTCTCCAGCGGCCCGTTTTACAGACTGTGTTATGACACTATTGCAACCGTCCTTTCCTGCCCATACAAAAAACGAACTATCTCGCGCCGGTTTGCATGTTCTATCTCAGGGTATATTTACGTGTAGGCTGTATCAGACGGACTTCACAGTGTCAGCACTAGCAACTGATAGTAGATCATTTGTTTTATTTACCATTTATTTCAAATTTAACACCAACTTTTAGCAGCCAGCAGTCTGAAATAACCACGGCGGTTGTTTTTAGTTACAACACTGTCACACGACATTTACCTCCCTTGGGTGCTACCGCTAGCGTTGAACTCTTGTCCCTCACTGACTTAAACCTTCTCTAGTGATTTTCCTGCTCCCATGCTCGAAAGGATGATACAAATAAGTCTTCTAGCAGTCAGTCATGTTCGGACCATACTAAAACAGAACAAAAGTCAAGTGTCTCATCGTCCATCCTGTCCTAAGACTACAAAAGGTTCCTTAGAAAGTGTCAGTTGGACACGCTTCCTTCGCTCCAGAAAACCCTGAGTGTTATTTACGACCCTGCTGTTATAAAGTCAAACTAGCCTTCAAAACGACCAATCCCCCCCCAGTTATAGTGAAGACCTGGACGAATCATAATCTACGCGACGACCAATGTATAACCTTACGCCAAGATCGTGGAACCTAACCCAACGGTTACACTATACCTGTTAAAAGTGCATCTGCAAACGTTTCTTTGTATACCAATAACTCAAAAATGCCAAATTTTGAGTTGTGACACTCTTGTCGCAAATGAGCGATATACAGAAGTTTTGGTGGGGAAGCCTTAAAAAAAAACATGTGCTTAGGAGAACGAAAAGGAGACGAACTCTAGAATATATCCCATAAATAAAGTAATAATAAATAGAGTCTATCATAACTGTAATTAACTGTCGTTTTAAATAATTTACAGCGACGTGTTTCGGCTCTTAAAAGCTATCTTTAGGCTGGATATGAAGGAGTATATATAATACAACGCCATAAAATGGACGAGATCTCGTTTACATAAAGCTTTGAATTATTAGAAGGATATTATTAAAATAAAGTACGAGTTGTGATAAAACTTGTAAATACGTTGAGGTTTAAAAATTTTTAATATTATATAGTATGGTTAAAGATGACTGGAGTTGCTGAGGTGTAGGTTAGCAGACTGAGCTTTATCGCAACGCATACTTTATTTTAATAATATCCTTTTAATAAACTTCACGTAAACGAGATCTCGTCTATTTTATGACACTGTATTATATATACTCCTTTATAATCAGCCTGAAGATAGCTTTTAAGAGCCGAAACATGTTGCTATAAATGATTTCAAACTATAGTTAATTACAGTCGTGTTAGACTGTATTTATTACTATTTTATCGATTAAATTATAACACAACTCGGATGCCTTACTAAAAAATTACATTGTATCGTAGGGACATAGTTCGTCGCAGTCGCAAAAATGGATAAAACCAACTTAAGAGTCATGTCCGTGATCACGAGTTGGCTGTGAGGCGTGCTGCAATTTTGGGTTCTGGTATCATAGTGTTAGTACGTTAATTGCATTATTGTAACGCCGTGGTTATGTGTGAGTATGAAAATTTTGTCTGTACGTGTCAGGGGTTCGATATTTGGCTATACATGACAGCATTCTGTGCAGTTCTTTTTTTTATGCTACGAGGCTTACGCAGCCCTACATTTGCATTCGAATCTGGCCGTAATATACCGCACAGAGTGTAGTCTGTGCGCGTAGAAAGGGATCTGTGACACAGAATGCCGAGTTCGATTTACTTCTATGAAAGTCAAGTAATCTGGCGGCAGTATAACCTTGAGATCCAACACCGCCAATACCAAACCCAACCAATGGACAGATCCCAAGCCAATTATATTCACCACACACAGGCACAGCCTGTTTATCGTCTTTCATCTCTTTCTAAGTTTTCTAAGTAGGTGCTTTCCAACAGGTTTTCATTATGAGTTATGTGTGTTTTTTCCTGCTTGTCTTCTCCATTTCAGCTAACTGTCCAGCCTGTCGTTACATGACAGTTGTTACCGATGATCCTGGTTCGAAACCAGATCAGAAATATGCTTGGCGGAGAGACAAGCGAAATTATATTCGGAAAATTAAGCAAAAATTTAGGAATTCGAGCAAAAAGAATTCCAAATTGATACATTGGGAGGGTGCAAACTTTAAGGTTTTTAGTTGTTGTAAAGTTTATGACGGTATTTGTTATACGGAGGGATTCGGCCTGCTCTTAGCTAAGGGTTGTGGCCGTATCACCGCTCTG
>Ga0136643_10003390_pt1 | contig 21480 bp, 13 predicted proteins | sample TergutLab28metaG_FD_96883 | JGI IMG/M metagenome (GOLD analysis project Ga0136643, IMG submission 96883) | Labiotermes labralis P1 segment gut microbial communities from Petit-Saut dam, French Guiana - Lab288 P1 (version 3) (version 3) | ecosystem: Host-associated > Arthropoda: Insects >...
GGTAGAATATGAAGATAGAGATACATATTATAACTGGGCAAAACTAACACACATCTATAGAGATGAAACTATAAGGTATATACTCTTTCCTGATGCTTTTGTAAAAGACTTTATAGAAGAGATAGACCCGCATACAGGAGATGGCATATACACTCTTATTCTCATGCAAAAGCTTGATAAGAGAATAGATATTGAAGTTGGGCCCTTTAATGAGGTTCACCCTAAGCTATCGCAACTGATGGAAGAAAGAGCGGCGGCAATTATGCCAGGACAGTCAATGGTTGTGGTTCCTTTAATGGATACGATTGATGACGGAGGCGGTGTTGAAGAGGCTCCGCCTGTTGCAGCAATAGGTAATTTCAGGGTAACAGTAGCTATGAGGCAAATCAATGGAGTTCATAACTTAAACAATCGAAATTATGCTGGTCTTAGAGATATGGTGCATGCCTTAGAAAATACAAACGATAGCTTGGATTTAAGGATTCCTGAAGCTACAGGTGCACGGCGAGTTGTTTGGAATAGCACAACCGGAGTTGCAACAATGAGGGTAACTCACAGAAGATTTGGGCATCTAGTCACTAGAAACTACGATATAGCCAGAGCAGGTGAAGCAAATAGATTCTTAGTTATTAATGATAGAATTATGATTACGGTTCGCGAATTAGCAGAACTTGCTGGATTAGCTGATTACCGCCTTGAATGGCACAATATAGGTACCACTCAGTTTGTTACTCTATATGAGCAAAAAAGGGTTATATTCCAAAATACTAGCGGTCACCAAACCACATATACCGGATTTGTTGATAATGATAACGCATTTCTTGAAAGAGATGATGCAGTAGCACTCCTCGGCAATGGGTACACTTTAACAGAGCATAGACGTGTAGCGGGATATGTTAACGTTTCTGCTGCTATGATGGATAGATATAGTGATAACGCCGAATTTATTATGGCTAATTTCCACACGACACGCTCAGATTTTTTTGCAAACAAAACCATGCAAAACGGTGGCACGGTAACAGTTATAGCCGGAGTACCTGTGGCACAGAGAACTCGTCCTGCACAGCTTGTACGAGCTGGCAATTATGGGCTGATAAGGATTTTTGGGGAGATGGAGTGGCCTACTAGGTCGCTTGAGGCAAGTGATCCTGCTGGTGCTCCAACGATAGTTCCTGTAGCCGATAGACCAGGGTTGACTAATTACATAGAGGCAGCTGTAAAAGCAATTGGTACCTATAATCATAGTGTTGGAAGCCAAACTCTAGGAGTGTTGACTAATGTATGGAGAAATCAAAATGATTTTCATGTAAACAGTCAAATAGTGTGGAGAGGTAGCGGAAAAAATGCTATCAGCACTGGGCAGTTATATCATATTTATAGAGTTAGCCCTCGTACTGGGCGAGCTTCTGCCGGACCAAATTTGACATGGGATAACCCTATTGACCGAAATATTACTGGAGCAAACTGGTCTAACAATGTTGCATATACTGCAAATTTATTTGCTGGTAGTAATTTTAACAACTATCTGGTTATCATCCATGAAACATTTCATTTGCTAGGTGTAGAAGACTCATATGAATACAGACTTGCTAGCGAAAACATGATAAAACCTCGTGCAAGCACGAGTTTAGTTCCAAATGCTTCTATGATGCACAGTAACCAAAAAATCACAAATGTGGACATGAGGTTGCTGTTCGATGCCAGCACAAATAATCACTGGACGAAGTTTGAAAATTATGAAAATGAATTTGAAATAGTGTCAGCGACAAGATTTACAAATTGGCAAAGTGGAGGAAATGCACTACAAATTGCTAATATCCACAGAGGACTTATGAGGACCGATAACAACAAGGCTATGACAAACTTTAATAAAGAACGTGAATTCTTAATGGCAGCTGATAGAGTACATTAATATCATATATTAAATAAATATTTGTTTCTCAATTAATGGAGGTTGTTTCTGATGAAAAAAATTTTAGGAATTTTAGGAGTGATAATAATGAGTCTATTTTTAGGTGCCTGTTCAGGTGTTTCTGCAAGCGATGATAACAATAATTTTCATAACGAAAACATAATTTTTACTACACATAGAGGTGTTTTTGTGGGCGACTTTATAATGTCTTCGTTTGACAACGAAGTATTATATACAAGAGACAGCAGATATTATACAGATATTGCGTTTACAAGGTTCCTTACGAGAAATAAAACAACAGGAGAAACCGAAGTATTGTTTCAAATAAAAAGAGATGTAAAAGATTTTTATTTCATCAACGGAAAGTTTTATTTGCTAACACCCCAAGGAATATTTACGTGCGACAAAAATGGCGAAAATCTTCAGCTTATCGTTGAAGGAGGAATAGGGAGCTTTGCCGTAAATAATTCGAGTATTTTTTATAGCAAACTTGATAGCGATGCTAGACGCTTTCATATGATGAAGTCTGATTTAGATGGTAGCAATAGCACTGTTATCGCTGAAAATATAAGTGCGACTAAATTAACTATTGTTGAAGGTGGCATAGTTTTCAGCGATGGGGGACACGTTGGAAAGATTTCTGACAATAATCAAGTTGACACATTTATCACTAATCTGGTGATTCCAATGCCGGGCGGAGAAATGGGTACTCATTTCGTTGTCAACGACAAAATAATTGTTACCCGATATATTAGCCCAGGGGAAGGAAAATATGGCGATTTTTCTACGCTTATATTAGATTTAGACGGAAATGTCATTGCCGTTTGGAAAACCACTATTGTGCATAATATTCAAGAATCAAATGGAAGAATATATGCACATATAAGTAATGTTGATGAGCGTGGAAATGTCCAAAAAATTGTAGATGAGTACGGGAATTCGCAGTCAGACATAGGGATACACTATATTTCAAACGATTTTAAAGAAATACATCTTGTAGCACGGTCATTTGGATTTAGGCTCATGTATATCCATGAAAATAATATATTTTTAAATTCACATGGGCTATCATGGCAAAAAGGCGATATTTTGCGTGATGGAACAATAGAAAATTTAACAGATGAGCCTATTTCAGTAGAATATGTTGATAACATCGAAGTTCTTGTAATGAATAGTAATCCTATAGGTGAAGCCCCAACTGGCGGAACCCAATACCGTGGAGAGCTTCTTGATTTTGATGTTCATCCAGTAGTAAAAAATGACCATGTTTTGGTTCCTGTTCGAAGAATATCGGAAGCTTTGGGGGCAACTGTAGAGTGGGACCCAGCTACCAAAACTACAACTATTAAAAAGAACAATACAGAACTTAGGTTAAAAATTTATGACAACATTTTGCATAAAAATGATACGGAAATCATTTTGAGTGCTTCTTCAGAAATTATTAATGGTCAAACATTTGTACCGCTTCAAGTTATTAGCGAAGGGCTAGATGCACGAGTTGAGTGGGATGAAGCAAGAAAAGCGATTTGGATTTGGGCTAATATGTAATTTTATTATACTGCATATTTTGAACAGTTTAAATTATACAGTTCAAAATATGCAGTATTTTTATGTCTAAATTCAGAATCCAATCCAGTTTACCAATTTATATTAACATTCACATCACTTGCATTATCAAAATCCAAACGCACTCTAATCCGCCCCGCCCCAAAATCGCTCATGTCGATATTTTCGTCAAAGTCTGTAGGTATGTTGATTACGTTTTCAACGCTTCCTTGTGATAACGTCATTGTCACGCTTCCGCTTCCGCCTGTGTATGTTATGTTGGCGTGTAGTGTGGCAAGATTTTCGGCACTAAACTCAACATCCCTGTGTCCATAACCGTTGATTGACCTTGCTGTAACCTCCCATTTATCAACTTCACGGACTTCATTTCGTCCAGAATTTGACCCCGACCATGTGCTTCCTGTTGCACTACCTCCGCAACCAGCCAATGCAAAAACAAGCACAGCCAATAACCCAAGTGCAAATAATCTTTTCTTTCTCATGTTGATTGCCTCCAAATACTTACCCCTGCCATATGCAATAGGGTTGTTTTTATTTAGATACCGCTTGAACAGCATAAAAAACCGCCGCCAAGCCGCACCGCTCACCACAAAATAAGTATAGCAAAAATATTTTTCTCTGCCGCCCGATGGAGTAACTTACGCACTCAAGGGAGTAACTTACAGGTCGATTCATATTGTTTTCGGCTGTCGAAAATGATAAAATAGTAGATAGACAGCACATTAAAGGAAGCTGAACGCCTCGGCCGCACCACTTACGTTGGGGTGAAAATTCCCCAGCGAAAGCAGAGGAAGCACACCAAAATGAAAGGAGGCGTGAGCCAAGAATGATAATGATTGCCATTTGTGATGACGAAACGACAATAGGCGCGGATTTGGAACGTGCCTTAATTGATATATTGGATAAAACGCAAATCGAACATAGCATTGATGTTTTCTTTAGCGGGGAAGATTTATGCCGACACATGGAAAAAGATTCACACTATGATTTGATTTTTCTTGATATAGAGTTTGCTAAGAATGAAATAAACGGCGTAGAGGTTGGGCGGCTTATTCGTGATGCCCAGCAAAATGATTTGGTTTCCATTGTCTATATGTCACGGATAAAAGATTATGCTTTTGAGTTATTTGAAGTGCGTCCTTTGAATTTTCTTCTCAAACCTTTGGAGCATGATGTAATTGAAAAGACTGTAAGAACCTATCTAAAAATTGCAGGACTTTGGTCGGAGAAGTTTTCATATAGCATCGGGCGTGACACTTTCAAGGTGAAAGTCAAAGACATTGTATATATCGAAAGTCGTGACAGGAAATTACTTCTTAATTTTTCTGATGGAAAGGTAGTCGAATTTTATGGGTCACTAAAGGAGGTCTACCACGACCAGCTAAAAAGGTTTGATTTTCTTTTTATCCATGCCGCTTATGTGGTCAATTTTGATTACATATCCGCTATAAGGTATGACAGAGTTTTCTTGATGGATAGTGCAATGCCCTTACCTATTAGTCAAGGCAGAAGAAACGAGATAAGGGAAAAATATTGTGAGATTATGAAGCGAAGGAGGGTGTAATCATGCTATTTGATATTTTTACGCTATTTATTGTTGCAAGCGTTAGTACCTTTGCCGTAGAAAGACTGACCCATGTGTTTTTTGTCAAAAGAAGAACTACTACCACCACTCTTGTTCTTTCATACCTACCATTTTTATTTATGTGGTCTAACGGATTTCCTGTGTTTGAAAACATAATTTTTATAAATCATTTCTATGGCTTTGTAATACTCTATATATTGTCTGTGTTCATAATAACACTAAATTATGAATCTTCGATGACCAAGAGAATATTTGCCGCACTCTGCGCCTTTTTATTATGGGAAGTTTCAACTGCGACAATAGCTGCACGTCTGGTTAATTTGTATGCGATTTTATTTAACCAACCCCTGCCTCACGGAAACGTAAACAGTATTATTGCAAGTGCGATTTACTGCGGAATGGCGATTTTGCTGACAAGGCGTTTAGTTTTTATTAAGAGAAACAACTTTGATTTTAGAACCTTTGTGGGGCTGTCCTTAGTGATTACCATTTGGACAATGCTTGGTGGGTTACTTAATCACGGAAATATAACTTTCACGTATTTTTTAATATCAGTTTCGGTCTTGACAGGATTTGTTGTATTTCTGCTCTTATACTTGTACAATTCACTTTCCAAAGAGCATGAAGATAAGCTAAAAACTGCACTTCATTCCCAAGAAAAAGAATATTACTTTACCCAATGCCAACTAATGCAAGAATCCGTAGAAAACACAAAATCCATCCGTCACGATATGCAACTCCACTTAGCAACCGCAAGAGATTTTATCACCAATAATAAATCGGACGAAGCAGAAAATTACCTCAACAGCTTGATTGGCGATATAGATAAAAATGAGATTTACAGCAACACGAAAAACACAGCCTTTGACAGCATAATCAATTTCAAATTGAACGACGCCAAGCAAGAAAATATCAAACTGGATTTACGTCTGTTAATCCCGACCTCATTGAATATTGAATTAGCCGATATTGTAATCATAATAGGCAACCTGTTAGACAATGCCCTTGATGCTGTTTCAAAGGTCGAGGAAAAACGAATAAAACTGGACATTGAGTACAGCAGGGAGAGTCTTTTTATTCAAATCGAAAACACTTTTGATGGTACAATCCAGTATGCAGAGGAAACGGGCGAAGAAGAAAAACGCATAATCACACGCAAGGACGGTGGCGAACACGGTCACGGCTTAAAGAATATACGCAAGTCTGTAGAGAAGTATAACGGTCATTTTGACATTGCCCATGAGGGCAACACCTTCTCGGCGGTTGTGCTTTTGTATGTGGATGTTGTGTGAGCGACAACATAATTATTAGCAACACTTGTCAGAAATCAAGTTGTTTCAATTCAAGGTTGAAGTATAAAGCACTATTAACGCTACAAGGCAGGGAATCTACACGCCCTGTCTTTATTTTTTTATAAAATTTTTTCAAACACCTTGACAATATGCTTCTGAGTACAACTTCGCATTACTAATAATCAATTAAGCGGCACAAGAAGTGAAATATTGACATCTTATTTGCCTCATGCTAAAATATTATATACATATATAGTTTTTTATTACATCTGGAAGTGATCGTGTAGCTAAATATGACCAATTAATTAGAATTGAATAAGAAATTAATAGTTAGAAGGCAAAATATGTATCAATTAAATGATTTTGAGAAATTAGAATGTAAAACAGGTGAGGTTGTCACTATTGCAGATAGGGACTATTTACTTGTGCAAAAAAATAATAAAACTTATTTTTATCGTGCCTTCGAAAATGGATTTAAAGAAATAGATGAGTGGGATAGAATTCTAATAGCTGATAGGTATACTATTACTAAGAAAGGCACCAAAAAAAGATTTAAAAAAGTACGTAGATTTAAAGGTTATAGTGATTCAAAACCCAAAAGAAGACCAAATTTCATAAAACATGTAAATTTCATAAATATAATACTTTATTCTAATATAGTAATTGGGGGCTTTATATGGCTTCAATATAGGCATCAAGCTAATTCTGAAATTGCTTATAATTTTACCTTGATACAAGATATAAATATTGGCAACGAGTATCTTCCTGAAATTAAGATAAATTGCACAAAAACTAGTGAAGCTTGGCCATTTTTTGAAAACTTCAAACTAGTTGTTAATGAACTATTATCTGATTTTGCAATATCAACTGAAATAGAGAAACCATCTATTATAATTGCTCCAAAATTATTTGCTATGGATAACGCAGCTGCATACTATAATCACACATATAATTTCATTCATATTCGTGAACTTAATGACTTATTTCACAGTATCTATCATGAGCTTTTTCATTGGATAACATCTGAATATTGGATAAACTCTAGCTATGGCCTTTCGCTTTACGAAGCAATGACAGTTCTTTTGGATATAGAGTTTTTTGGCCATGTTACTTATATTCCAATGCACCTTGCAGAACTAGATTTGTTAAGAATTTTAATTAAAATTGTAGGGGTAGAAAATACAATACATCCTCTTTTAAATCTTAAAAGCATATATTATACAGCTGATGCAATAGATGAAGTAATGCAGCAGGATGGTTTCGGTGAATTATTGCTAAGATCAATGGATAATTTTAGACTAAATCACGAAAATGATATAGAAAATAGTTACTTACAAGAAGTTCAATTTAAACTAATTGATTTGTATTTCACAAAATTAAGGAACGGCATTGAAGAAAACACTTTAGAAGAAAGCCTTAATTTAGCATTTAGATTAAACTATTTATTAATAACAAGTGAAAATAGGGATGAAAACTTTAAAGAAATACATTCAAATCTAAGCAGGGTAATAGAACATTATGAAACTATTAAAAGTGAATTTATAAACGAAATTTTAGTAATTAATCCAAACTTAGCAAGTGAAATTGAAGAGATAGAGGCTCGAGTTCACGCTGAGGGCAAAGATTATTTTATTAATCAAAGACATATACATCATGGAAAACGTGGCTTTAAGCTTTATATTCATGAGGCACTAGATATTGAAAACACCACGACAATTAGTATTGAAAAAAGAGAAATTCCAATTCATCAAAATTTTAATGAACATAAAATAGTTTATCATTTTGCTAAGGTGATAAAAGAAGAAGGCACCCTTAATCATCAATCTCAAACTTATAGAATAGATGATATAAGAAATCATGAACTATTTCAGAAAATTGTTAAAGCAAACCCTATTTCAAATGGTAGAATATTTTTGGAAATGAGCAGATTAGGTGTTATTTCACGATCATATCAATTAAATATTAATGATGAGCAAGAGCCAATAGTATTACCATTCCCAACAGCTTACTATATTATTGAAAAAATAAATTTAGATAACTCCAAGTCAGTGTTTATTGAAAAAAGGCATATAGTAAATGAAACATTAAGAGAACACGATATAATCTATCATTTGAGCAAGGTGATAGAACAGGGGGCTGAAACTCAAATTTATCAAATAGATGATATAAGAAACCATCAAATATACCAACAAATTATAGCAGATAACCCTGGAGAAATTGGTATAAGGATTGAATTATGGATAGATGAGTTTGGTATAATTCAAGGTGCTAATCAACAGAGTGCTGACAGTTTGCCCTCTCCAGTTAATTTACGAACTAACCCTCATTTTTTAATTAGGCACACATCAAATCCAAACAGAACTTATACTCTTATAATAAATAGAACACACAGACAATCTATAAATTATAATTGCAACTTAAATGTAACAATTATTCATACTATGGTATCAATAACATTCGACAATCGCTATATTAATGAAAATATTAGTAGAGAAGCATTAGTTTATTCAGAGTTAGATCCTTTTTTTCAAAATCTTATCGAGCAATTTTATAATAAAGATAATATACATGCCGTATTAAATGAATTTGGAGAGATAATAAGTATTAGAACGTCAATGTTAGGCCAAGATTGGGAAGAACAGTAACAAGCGGATTTTACTTGCAAACAAAATTAACCAAAGCCCTCTCTTACTATAGGGGGACTTTGGTTAATTCTTGCCGTTTGTATAAAATAAATTATTACATATATATCCTAAAAAACACCTTTAAGAGCTGCCTCATCGCCAACGATTATCAAGTTTCTGTGCATTTGTAGCAAAGACGCAGGAACATTTGTTGTTAAAGAGCCTTTAAAAGCTTTACGCAAAATTTCTGCCTTGCTTTCTCCACTTGCTAAGAGCAGTATTTTTTTTGCATGCATAATTTGCTTAATTCCCATGGTATAAGCCATTTTAGGAACCTCATATTCATTTTTAAAATACCTTTTATTTGTATCTATCGTAGCCTTGGCAAGAGTAATATAATGAGTGTTAAGCTTAAGCTCGGCATCAGGCTCGTTAAAGCCGATATGCCCGTTAGAGCCAATGCCTAAAAGCTGTATATCTATAGGATTCTTGGCTATAACCTCATCATAACGAGTGCACTCTGCAAAAATATCCTGTGAAAGCCCATTTGGTATATGTACATTTTCAGTATTAATATTAACATGGTTGAATAAATTATTATTCATAAAATAAGCATAGCTTTGTGGATTATCAGCACCTAATCCATAATACTCATCTAAATTTATACCAACAACCTTGTTAAAACACAAATCACCACTTTTATATTTTTCTACAAGTTTTTTATAGGTGCCTATCGGAGTTTGCCCTGTCGACAATCCAAGTACAGAATCAGGCTTTAACGTAACTTGTGCTGCTAAAATATTTGCCGCTATTTGGCTTAAATGCTCATAATCTTTTGCTTTATAAATTTTCATTAATAGTACCCCTTAAAATACTTTTTAAATTATCTTACAAATCTGTATAGCTGGCAAGAGAAATACCCAGCTTTTTAATAAGCTCTTTTGCTTCTTTACTGGTAAGTGTCTTTACCTCCTCAATACGCCCTAGGCTATATGAACTCATATTGTACAAATAGCTATCAAGATATGCAGGATGGCACATAAACTCTGTGTTTTCATTGCATCTTGACAAAACATACTCAAGATGCCCAACCGTTGCTTTTTCGCCAAAAAAAGTGTCATTAAAAGCTATGGTTTTTATGTCTTTCGGGCTTTGCAAATTACACATACGTATAGCATTAATACCATACTTACGTGCAAGCCTTAATGTAACATCCATAATGCCTGGAAGAATATGTGTATGGTGATGCCCGTCAATATGTGTTATATTAATTTTTGCAGCAAGCATTTTTTCAATTTGCAATGTGTATTCTTTTTCAACCTCATTAAGGTCAATTTCTTTTTCAGCTATCTTTTTTTCAAGCTCTGTTTTCGTTAAAAATTTACCTTTGGCAGAAATAATAGTTTTATACCCTGCCCCAAGGCTAAATCCGTGAGTAAGCACGAGATGCAAGCCAGTTTTCAGCCCAGACGACCTCTCTAAAAGCTTTACTCCATGCTCAAACCCCGAAGTATTTGTCATCATTGTACAAGAACGCACCAGCCCATTTTCGTAAGCCTCTATTATGCCTAGGTTTACACCCTTTGAATAGCCATAATCATCAGCATTAAATATAATTTTCATTAAAGTTTTTAACCCTCCATTTTTTTAAAACAATATCGCAGCCGTCTAAAGGATAAATTGGTCTTATTAGTTTTTTGTAATTAAGGCGTTCAATTTTTTGGTTGCAATTTCCAGTCGTGAGTGCCATTACTGCATGTTTAGAAGCTTCCAGTAATTCAGGCGATAAATACCCCTGTTTTACTACGAGTATATTATAATCTTCAAAAGATAAGCCGTGTGCCTTTAGTGTTTCAGTATCAAATACAGGCTTGCGTTTGTCAAAGAGCAGTATATCAATGCCATTATAGCTTAAAACACAAGATTTTGGCATTTCAGCAAGCAAGCTTAAATTAATTTTTTTAATAACTGCATTTTCCAGAACAGATTTTTCCGAATCATTATCAAAACATCCGCCTATTGTAATGTTTATTGCATCCCCTTCTTTATATTCTAAAACCTTTTTAACAGAAACAGGGTCAATAATTGCGGCAAAAAGTGCATTTTCTATTCCATTTTTAAGAAAGAGATTTAACATAAGTGCATTATCTCCTGCGGCTCCTGCGGTAACATTATCCGCCGAATCTGAAATAATCACAGGCCCATCACTTTCATGCTCTTTTGCAAAATTAACTGTATCTAAAGGCTCCATTGCAATTCCTTGATATTCAAATTTATCACGGTTATCCCACACAAACTTAGCAAGCTCTTGAGCCTTACCCATGCCTTTATCCATGTTGCTAATTCCAGACACTACTACAGCCGCACCATTATTATAGCAATCAACCCATGCCATACCAACAAAATATGAAGCACACCAAATATTTTCTTCCTGCTCTATTTTAGGCAAAAAACTAATAACATCTTTTCCAATGCCTGTAGATGTCATCATATTTTCGCCAGGCATCATGATAGGTATTCTAATAATTTGTGTTTTTGGAATAGCACCTTCTTGCATAGCTTTAATCAGCATCTTTGCAGCTCTAGCATGTGTATCGAACATATCTGTATGCGGAGCGGTTCTATAGCCATAAATTATATTGCATAAGTTCACCAAGCTGTAAGTTATATTCGCGTGCATATCTAAAGGAGCCGAAATGGGCACATCAGGGCCAACAATCTCTCTTATCCGTGCTACAATAAAGGCTTCACCGCTTCCAATATGCTCAACATCAAGTGCACCATGCATAGGCAAAAACACACCATCAAAACCTTTTGTGTCTTTATAAAGTGGCTCAAGCATATCATCAACCATCTTCATAAATTCATCAAACCTAAGTGTTCCACCTGGCACAGCTCTAGCCCAGACCGACTCGATCACTTCGCATCCTGCATCAATAAGAATGCGAATGCCTGCCGTTTCTCTAAACTCTTGCCCTCTACACATATAAAAATCACTTGCCATAGATTTTAATGGGCTGAATGAATTGCTCTCTTGATGAATTCCTGTTGCAAAAACTCTCATATAGTGATGTACCTCCCTATTGAAAAAAAGTTTAAAATACCGTATAATAACATTGTATAATACTAAAGCTCAATTATCAACATATTTAACGATTTAACTTACTATAATCACAAAAAAATAGAAACTTCGGAGGAAATATGGAAAATAATACTATCATAACCGAGATATGCTGCGGTTCAGTTGAAGATGTTCTTGCTTCAAAAGAGGCAGGAGCAGACAGAGTAGAGCTTAACTCAGCACTTTTTTTGGGGGGTCTAACCCCATCTTTAGGTACTTTTTTACTGGCAAAAAAAATTGATGGAATTAAAATACTGCCCATGGTCCGTCCACGCCCAGCAGGTTTTTTTTATAACGATCACGAATATAAAACCAGTGTTTATGATGCCAAACTTTTTGTAGAACACGGTGCAGATGGGATTGTCTTTGGCTTTTTAAATGCGGACGGAACGGTAGACGAAAAGCGTACATCAGAGTTTGTTAACATAGCAGCTGGCCGTGATGCAGTGTTCCATAGAGCGTTTGACTTAACCAAAGACCCATTTGCTGCTTTAGAAAGCCTTATAAATTGCGGTGTTACGAGAGTTTTAACAAGTGGGCAAGCTCCGTCTGTTCCTGAAGGGCTAGAGCTAATTAAAGAGCTTGTTGAAAAAGCAAACGGGCGGATAGAAATTTTACCAGGTGCTGGCATAAGGCCAACAAATGTAGCAAATATCATTAAATATACAAAAGTTACACAAGTTCATTTTTCTGCGATGGTTGGGAGGCATGAGCCATCAACCCAGCATAACCCAACTTTGTCTTTTGGAGGGGTACTTCGCCCTAGAGAAGATTTGATTGATGTTGCTTCTGCTGATAAAATTGTGAATATGATGGCAGCAATAAGGAGTTGATAAAATGAACATAGGCATTGACCTAGGCGGAACTAATATTGTTGGTGGAATTGTTTCTGCTGATGGAAAAATTGTTTTAAAAAAATCTGTACCAACCTTGCCTTCTCGTAACACCGAGGATATTATTGCAGATATTATAGGTTTATGTAAGGATTTATCAAATCAAGGTCCTATAAAATCTATTGGCATAGGTTGCCCAGGAACTGTTAACCCGCTTACAAAGACCATCGTTAATGCCGCTAATATCGGTTTTTTTAATATACCTATTGGCAAAATAATTGAAAAAAAACTTAGTATCCCTGTGCTTGTTGAGAATGACGCTAACTGTGCTGCTCTTGGTGAGGCTATTTGGGGTGCAGCAAAGGATAACAACTATTCTGTTACAATAACTTTGGGAACGGGAATTGGCGGTGGTATTATCATTGGCGGCTCAATATATTCTGGAGCATTTTTTGGTGCAGGCGAAGTGGGCCACCATGTTATACATATAAACGGCGAACTTTGTGCGTGCGGACAGCGGGGCTGCTTTGAAGCATATGCTTCTGCTTCTGCTTTAATACGAGATACGCGAGATGGAGCAATAAGTAACCCACGAAGCACTATTAACGAAATTGTTAATGGCAACTTAAATGCAATAACCGCCAAAACTGCATTTGATGCGGCTCTTTTAAAAGACCAAACCGCAATAGCAATTACTGAAAACTATTTTGATTATCTTTGTGTTGGATTATCTAATATTACAAATATTCTCCAGCCTGATACTGTTGTTTTGGGCGGTGGCATAAGTGGCCAAGGTGAAAATCTGTTATCTGCTGTTAAAAGCCGTATAAAAGACAAAGTGCTTACAGGTAACACTAAAACACGCTTTGTAATTGCACAGCTTGGCAATGATGCAGGCATTATAGGGGCATCTATGCTTTGATTATAGTGAATCAACTTAAAAACAATAATGCGTAGTATTGAATTGTTTTTAAGTTGCATGAACGACCAACACCGATGTAGCATAGCGAAGGAGGTGTTGGTCCTGTTAAGCAGGGCTGTCATTCAAGTTATGATTTTCAACTTGAATGACTATAAAATAAGATTGAAAGGTTTGATAAAATGTTTAACGGATTTACACAAGATACAATTGATTTTATGTGGAACCTCCGCATGAATAACAATAAAGCTTGGTTTGAAGCGAATAAGGATAATTTTCAACAAAATTTTAATAATCCTATGAAAGCACTAGGTAAAGAAGTTTTTGAACAAATTACGGCAGACTATGGCAACCATGGTTTTGTACACAAAGTTTCACGTATTTATAAGGATGCGAGGCGAGTTAAAGGCGGCGATCCTTATAGGTGCAATTTATGGTTTTCGATTGAAAAACCCAGCGAAGAATGGACATCTGTACCTGTTTTTTGGTTCGAATTATCGCCCGAAAGCTGGAGCTATGGCTTGGGTTATTATCAGGCAAAACCACTAACAATGGCAAAATTTAGAGCACGTATTGATAAAAACCCCAAGGCTTTCGAAAAGCTTATAGCATCTCTTGAAAAACAAAACGAGTTCATTCTTGAGGGCGATGAATATAAGCGTAAAAAAGATGCCCCTACTTTGAAAACGTCCGAGTGGTATAATAGAAAGTCTTTTTCACTTATCCACAGGCAGCCAAACAGTGAGGAGCTATTTTCCAAAGAACTTTCTGCACGCATTATAAACGGATATAAATCTCTAATGCCGTTTTATGAGTACTTTATCACGCTTGATAAAGATCCAGAGCCTAGAGATGCTTAAGTAAAAAGAAAACCGACCACTTTATACATAGCAACTACTGCTATAAAAATGGTCGGTTTTTATTTTTATTTAAGGATATCCTCTGGTTGCGAATATGGTTTTTCTAAAATAGTCCAATCACGGTTAGGAGTCAGTTCTATCCACTGTTCGTGTATATCGTCATCCTTCATTCTGTAACGATGAGAATTTGTAGCTTCCTGTATATGAATATAGTACCATGATATAGGATCTTTATTATCAAACCAGATAAGTCTATTTGGCAATAAATCTTCTGTGCCTTGTAGCAAACGATTTAACACTCGATTAATAATTGCCGCCATTTCTGCTCTAGTTATTGTTTCATCAGGCCTAAATTTGCCGCCAATACCCGTATCACCAAATACCCAACCCATTGAAGCGGCTGTATTAATATAGCCTTCTCCCCAATGTCCTGTAGTATCGCTAAATATCAGCGTATTTGTAATAGGTTTTTTTCCTGTAAATCTAACAAGTGCCGCCGCCATCTCTGCTCTTGTTATTTCACGGTTAGGATGGAAGCCTCCGTCAGGCATACCTGCAAATATTCCTGCATTGGTTACGGTAGATATAGCATTATTAAACCAGTTGTATACGTGAACATCATGGAAAGAGTTACTGTTTTTCCAATGCCTCTCACGAGAACTATCAGACATAAGGCGGAAAAGTGTTGTTGCTGCTTGTGCCCTTGTTGTTGCTGCATCTGGCCTTACAGTTTTGTCGTCAAACCCAACAATAAACGCATAATGCTCTCCTTTATCTCTCTCGATAGCCGAAGCTACCTGTGGCAGAGTTTCATCAGTTAATTGGGATGGCCAATATGGACCGAAATTATTTGGTTCATATTGCATCCCTGCATCTGATGGTGGCGTAATTGTTACAATCACTTCTTTACTAACTTCGCTTATTGCAATTGCAAATGTCCATCCATAAGGCACATTAACTGTTATGTTGTTTTTATTTGTATTCGGCGGAAAAGTTACTGTTATAGAAGCACTTTTACTATCATCGATTTTGTATTCTGTGCCTTCATACATTTCAGTTAAAACCACTTCGGTGTAGCGATTTTCACTTACATCTATTGTGATGCTTCCATTTTTAGCATCTTCAGTATTTTTATTGTTATTATCAGAGATATTTCCCGCGTTATCCCCTGTTGATGGATAAGCTATTGTAACAATAACATAGCCATTTTCATCAGTTCCAACTGTATAAGACCAAAGCGGCGGAATATTAACGGTTATGTCGCTTTCATCCACTTCAGACGGAAATGTTATAACAATGTTTCCGCTTTCATCCTCAATAGTGTTATAATCTATATCTGAGAAGATAGGCGGTAAAGTTATAGTTTCATTTCCGTCTTGGTCAACGGTTATTACAATTTCTCTATTAATCATTTCAAAAATTGCTATAATATGCGTGTGTGCATTTATTTCACGCTTCAAATTAGCATAATCCCCAATGTCTTCAAAATTAAATGCAACAGGGTTATTTTCTAAGTCTACTTCATGCTCTCTCGTACCAACAACCCATCTCACATTATGCGGTGGTGTATAATTTGCGATAAATTCAACTTCTGTTCCTTCAAGAACCAAGCTATCGCTTTGCACAGGAGAGGTAATGCTTCCGCTGCCTTCATGCGAATATGTTATACGCCACATCAAAGAACCTGTAGTTGTATTAATATCATAATTTGTAAAAGCATGGCTGTTTCGAACAAAATTTTCTGGATTTGAATAAGATGCTTCAAACCATTCAAGGCTAGTTATGCTTGGGCTTATCCTACTTTGATTTGAATACGCCACATTATTATCTACTCTCACACCATTTATTGCCACATTGTTTGTGAAAATAGCAGAAGAATTGATTATTGTATTATTTAGTACGTTTTCTGTTGCATAGAATAGACCGCCGCCATCACTGGCTATGTTACCTTTTATTTCTCCAGCATTTATATCAAGCCTGCTACTGTTGTTTGCTATATTATTGGTGATAAAGATGCCCCCGCCATTTGATACACCTTCTCCTGTTCGTTGATTTTCGCTTATTTCACCGTCGTTCATTTCAAAGAATCCGCCCGAAACACGAACCCCAATGCCTGATGCGGCTAGCTCATCGTGAACTTCAGGTGTTGTATTTTGTGCTATGCTTCCACCATTCATGATAAAATTAGTGTTTGAGGTGCCCGCAGCAGTTGTTGTGGATGTGCCAACCAAATGCACACCGCCTCCGTTTAATGCTTGATTATTATAAATATCAGCACCGTCGCCCATTGTAAAATCGGTTCTTGCGGCCTCGGTTGTTCCTGTGCCTTGGGCAACAAAAACACCACCGCCGCCTTGGGTTGATACGACCGAAAGTGCTGTGTTCTCAGTTACTGTGCCACCTTCAAAATTAAATCCAGCACTTGGCCCAACAAAAACACCTCCACCGCTTTCTGAAACTTCATGACCGCTAATTCTGCCACCATTCATCAAAAATCTAGAATTGTTGCTTGTTAAAAAAACGCCGCCACCACTTGACATGCCTGTGGAGTTTTGTGGGCGAAGATTATCTTCAATAAATCCGCTGTTCATGGTTAATGTACCACCTGTAACATTAACACCCATGCCAGCAACATTGCCTGTTGCAAGCGTTGTGTTATTCCTTATAACGCTGTTGCCCTCCATAACAAATTGTGGCGAAGTTCCGTTTGCAAGCGTGCCTGCCAAACGTACGCCTGCACCGTTTGGTGCGATGTTATTTTCAATTATTCGCATACCTTCGGTTGAATCATCCGTCATAGTGAATAAGCTTGGCGAGATAGCAGAACCTGCATTAACAAAAACGCCGCCACCGTTTAATTGAGAACTGTTTTCACTTATTACACCAGAGTGCATATAAAATCTACCGCTACTTGTAACATAAACACCGCCACCGCCTTGGGTCGCCGTAATTCCATTAGCTGTGTTTCTTGTTATTGTACCCGAATTCATAACAAATTCACTGCTTGTAGCAACATGCACACCACCACCACTTTGAGATGCGTTATGCCCGCTAATTTCTCCGTTATTCATAGTAAAGATGCTTCCGTTACCTGTTACAAACACCCCGCCGCCATTTGATACTCCTGTGGCAGCTAATGGACGGTTGTTGTTTCTTATTATGCCACCGTTCATTGTAAATTCTCCGTTTGAAATACGCACACCAATACCCGTTGCTGCACCTTCTTGTGGTGTTGTATTGTTCTCAATAATACTGCCTTCTCCCATAACAAAGTTTGGAGCACCGTTTGCAATATGCACACCGCCGCCATTTAGAGAAGTGTTTTCGGATATAAGCTTATCTTCTGTTCCTGCCATAATAAAGCTGCTGGTATTTGTTACAAAAACACCACCACCACCCTGCGTTACTGCTGTTGCGTTGGCTTGATTTCTTGTGATACTTCCCGAGTGCATCTCAAAGCTTCCGCCAAGATCAACACGAATGCCGCCGCCGCTTTGAATTGCTGTGTTCTCGGAAATTAGTCCACCTTCCATAACAAACCTCGCATTAGCGTTGTTAACATGAACACCTCCACCTCCACCGCCGCCTGCTGAGGCACTACCTGTGCCTGTTGATTGCGAAGTATTTCCTAAAATTTGCCCGCCATACATGGTAAATAAAGATGCAGCTTGAACAAATACACCGCCGCCGATACCTGCTGAAATGTTGCCCTCGCCTTCGTTAAGCCCTCCAATTGTACCGCCATACATATTAAAAACAGAAGGAATTTGACTACCAAACGTGCCAACAATCGCAACGCCACCGCCACCATTTCCGTGTGTGCCTGAAGTTGCACTGTTTGTTCTATTGCCTGATATTATTGTTTCATCATACATATTAAACACGGCAGTGTTTTCTACAAGAACGCCACCACCTCTAGTTGAAGCAGTGTTGTTAGTTATCTCACCGCTGTGCATATTAAATGTTGAGTGGAGTTCATCAGAAAAATGAGTAACAAGAACACCACCGCCATTTGTGGCCGAATTCCCTATTATTTCACCTGCTTGCATATTAAAAACAGAACCTCCAGCACTTCTTGTTCCGCCTGTGCCCATAACAGTTGCCCCTTCGCCAACTTGAACACCGCCGCCTCTGTTACCAGCTTCGCCTTCCCCTCCGATAATGCCACCATGCATTGTGAACATAGCTTCACGGGTTCTTAAAAACACACCTCGACCACCATTACCACTTATTCTTGTGCCGTCTTGCATCGTAAATGTTCCACCGAGGATATTATCGGATGTTGAGTGGCGTGCAGAACCAACCAAAACACCAGCACCACTATTGCCTTCCTCAACAGTTAAACCGCCGATATTACCGCCATTAAAGTTAAATGTTCCGCCGATATTAAAAACACCGTGCCCTATGTTTTGGCTGATTTTGCCGTCGTTCATGATAAAAACAGAGCCTTGGCGCATAGCAACACCGCCTGCTTGTCCGTCACCAGTAGTAGAAATACCAGCGATGTTATCAACTATATTACTGTTTCCGTCCATTGTGAACTGTGCATGATTTCCAACAAAAACACCTGCTCCGCCTTCCGAATCGTTATGAACACGGTTGGCAATGTTGCCTGTTATATTTTTTGGTAAAGGGCCAGACATGGTAAAAACACTTCCCTCTCCACGCACTAAAACACCACCGCCTCCGTTTTGAAGGGCATTAGTAGATGTTGTGCGTAAAGCTGTATTGTTAACAATGTCGCCAGCCATCATATGAAAAGCTCCACCATTTTCTACAAGAACTCCGCCACCACCACTTTGCACCAAGTTATCTCTAATTGTGCCGCCGTGCATGTGAAATACAGAGTCTGCATCGCTAATACAAACACCACCACCAAAAATTGTAGCACCTACATGGGCTTGATGATTGCTTATTGTACCGCCGTACATCGTAAATGTGCTGCCGCTGACAACACGTACTCCAAGCCCTCTTGGGGTAGACATTGACGCTGTTATAGGAGTGCCTGTAATAGCACTTCCTTCGTGCATGCTTAAGCTACCACCGTTTTGAACTCGCACCACAGCAGACATAGGCCCTGTTACATTGCCTTCCGGCCGACAATTAGCTATTTCGGCACCGTTGCCTAAGATTAAATGCCCACCGTTTACAGTAATCCCACCGTGCAAAGTGTTAGCAGGATATTCTGAAAAGCTAATGCCACTAATAACTATATTTTCTAAACGTAGCGTGCTTTCTGGCTCTAAAATAAAATGCCTTTGGTTAAGCATCTCTTGTGTAAGAATAAAAGTTCCGCCATCACTTGAGAGCATGACATCTGCCCCAAAAGGAATAATAATTGCAGCTCCGCCGATAAATATATCTTCGGTAAGCAAAATCTCCGTAACGCCATCTTCTATAGCATTTCGCAACTCCTCCCAACTCGATATTCTAAAAGATGAGTTTATAGGAACTATACCACTATCGTTATAAGGTATAGTTAAGCTATTTTCGACATAACCTTCTTTATCCTCTTCATATTCTTCTGTATCTTCAGTTTTATATATGTGCTTCTCTTCGTGCATTATGTTGTCTTCATGATAGTCATCCGAAACAAAGTCATAAACACTTTCATAAGCAAAAGCAATATTTTTAAAAAGCAAGGACACCAAAACAAAAAATATAACGAAAAGCCTTGTTGCACCGACCTTTTTAGTCTTCATAATTATTAACCTCCTTAATTACATTTATGTGATAAAAAAATCATAATTAGTATTATCTTGTTGAAAAAAAATATGTATCTTTGAACTGGCAAGGCTCTTTTGAACATTTTTAAGTCAACATCCAATATTTACAAGCATTTGTGCTGCTTTTTGCAATAGACTTGTTCTAAAATTTGTGATATAATACTTATACGGAAAAATATCTAGGAGAGAATAAAATGAAACTTAAAAACTTACCAAATGCTATAACCATACTAAGATTCTTTCTTGTAGCAAGTTTAATATTTATCACCCCGCTATCACTAGCTAGTATAATTATATTTATAATTGCTGGCATAACCGACATGATTGACGGAACTTTGGCACGACGCATTAAAAATGCCAAAAGTAAGATTGGTGCAGAGCTAGACAGCATGGCTGATATGTTTATGGTTATAGTTTCTGTATTTGTTATAGTACCCGCCATGAACATATGGCCGCAGTTGTGGTACTTTGTTCTGATAGCCCTTGGGTTCAAGTTGCTATCCGCCGTACCCGGTGTTGTTAAACATCGCAAGGTTTTCTTCTTACATACAGTATCAAACAAGGCATTAGCAATGGTGTTGTTTATCGGAGCCATCATGTACTTTATCTTTGGCGGACGTATTGTAGTAAACGCATATTTTGTTTTCTTAATAGCTGCTGTGTTTCTAGCAACCCTCGAAGAAATGATTATTATCAGTATGCTCGATTATCCTAACAAGGATATAAGGGGCTTCTGGCAAGTTAAAAAGGTTAATGCTGAATACAGAAAATAATTTAATTACGTTGTCCCGTATAGCGGCGTAATAGGTATGCTAAACAATGAATTGCTTCGAGTATGATATGCACCACTTTCGTAATACTTGAACTATCGCAATAGAGTTGTAACGAAATTAAGCCCTCTCGCTAGTCGTCAATAGACTTGTACTGAAATTAGAAATAATTCGGATATTGTCATTGCGAGCCTCGAAGAGGCGTGGCAATCCATGCTTTTTGTATTTTATTGGCGTTTACCGTTGTGCTCTGCCTATGGCAGAGTGGCGAA
>Ga0136643_10003391_pt1 | contig 21480 bp, 9 predicted proteins | sample TergutLab28metaG_FD_96883 | JGI IMG/M metagenome (GOLD analysis project Ga0136643, IMG submission 96883) | Labiotermes labralis P1 segment gut microbial communities from Petit-Saut dam, French Guiana - Lab288 P1 (version 3) (version 3) | ecosystem: Host-associated > Arthropoda: Insects >...
GAAGAAGAAGAAGAAGAAGAAGAAGAAGAAGAAGAAGAAGAAGAGGAAGGAGGAGGAGGAGGAGGAGGAGGAGGTTGTGGTGGTGGTGGTGATGGTGGTGGTGATTACAAAAATAAGAATAAGCCAAAGAATTAATAACAGCAAAAAATGACTACTGTCACTCCAAAACCAGATAATTTGGGTCTATGCTAAATTGTGTCTGGCAGGCATGAGTAGAAACTACACAAGGGGCTATTCTGAGTGTTCATAGCACCGCTGTACCCTCTGAACACAAATTCTAGAGTACAATTAGATGGTCAAAGCTGTTTTATTTTAAACCTATCTCTGTTTAACATTTGTGGCCTCTGCAATTCACTGCATGATGTATGCTCACTATATTATAGTTGTGTTAAGTTACACATTCTTAAAAATCAGTCCTCTTAACTGCTGTCATCATTGCTCTGGTTACCACAATCTCTACTACTATCACCACCAACATCAGTATTATCTTTAACAAAATCGTCAGTATTGTTACCATGCTGGTCATCATAATTTTTGCTACCATCATTTTCTCACCCCTGTTCTTACTTCAGGTCCCTTCTGTTCCCTTTTAAAGTTGTTATTCATCTTCTGGTTTAATGTTTTACATTCTTATATTTGAACATCTGTGATTATGGCTGTCATCAATAATACTAAAACTGTAATTGATGTGCTTAGATAATGTGCGTTTACTTATTCTCTCATCCATTACAATCTACAGAATGGAGTAAGAGATGAATATTGTAACAGTAAAGGTGTAATGAACAGATCTTATTTCATCTGGGAGTTTAAGGACCATTAACAATTACACTAGTAAGTACATGAAATTAGCAGGTTTTAAAACATCAGTCAAAGTGTTATAGTCAATAAGCACACATATTCATAACTTTACCATGAAAAATGAAGTTTAGTTTTCTATATGCAACAACAAAGTACTAGCAGTTAGACTTGTAGATCATGCTATTCATTCATTCATACAACACACAATTAAATGTAACTGCTTTTTCACAGGCTGTGCTTCCAGAATGTCGTGTAACCAATTTCACAACAGACTGGAACTCTGGTGTGTATCTGAGTGCTTTGCTGGACTATTGTCGCCCTGGACTCTTCCCTCATTGGAAGAGTCTCAATCCCAAGGATAGGTAAGGAAATATGTTGTCTAGTTTGGTGATGAAATTGGACATAAATACAGTCTAATGTGCTTCTATTGGCTATATATGGAGAAAAAATTAATAATGGTTATAATAATGTAACACTTTTTGCCTATTCATTCATTAAAAATTTAGTTCCCACTTAATTTCTGCCTTCTGATATAAGGTTTGGTTGAAGTCACACTTTGGTTTGCTACTGAAACATCTGAATTGTATGCTTCGAATTTGATTTTGTAAGAGGGCTAGTACATTTAGTCTGTAAGTTTTCATAATCTGATTAAAAAATTGTCTTCAGACAAATGTTACATACTTGAATGGCATTAGGATTTACTTTAGTACAGGTTGTTTACTAAATACACAGGCCACAGAGAAATTTTGGATTCCTTGGTTCACTCTTAAAAAGTTTATAAAATTTATTTTCTGTAATATTACTTGAATTTGAGAACCTTAAAATTTCAATTCTATTCCAGTCTCCAGAACATAGTGACCTATTATTCAAGTGTTACAGCCATGATACACCTCTCTCTCTTCGCATTCATCCTATACTAGACTGTTCCCACCTAGCTGGACACTGATGAGCCTAAATTCTTTCTGGTACTAGTGGTAAAACTGTATTAATGCCATTTATTCAAAACATGCTCTTTTGTCTCCAGTATTCAATGATACACACTGTTGCCTTTCCAGTGTCAGTTTAAAAAGTAGTTTTCACTTTAAAACAGCTATGAGAATATAAAAATGTTGCAGATGTATTTTATGAGCATTCATTTGTATGATTTTATGAATGAGTGATTGGATGTTTGAAGTACAGCCTCATATTTTGGCAGTTGTGATAACTACGGTGATGACAGGAAATACACAAATGTGTGGAGTACATTGCCCAGTTGAATTCCACATTCTGTTCTTAAAGGCATTTCAACTAATAAGTATGTACACACACACACACACACACACACACACACACACACACACATGCATACACAGAAATGCCAAAATATGAGCCTGTATCTTCAAACATCCAATCATTCATTCATAAAATAGAGAGGAATCATAAATAAATAAATATATATATATATATATCTCAACCTATAGATTTATAGAAAAATTTCTTTTTGTGTTGTAGTGTCAACAACTGTCGCACAGCCATGGAAATTGCCAGAAGAGAATTCCAGATCCCAATGGTACTGGAGCCAGAATATTTGGCTTCTCCATTCCTGGATGAACTTTCTGGAATGACGTACCTATCTTATTTTATGAAAGAAGACAGTCCAGGGTTCCATGCAACTCTCCGTTGGGTCAATAATCAAATCCCAAATACTCATGTCAGAAATTTCACTGTAAGTAATGTGTAAGTTGTAAGTAAAATTACTGTATAATTGCAGATGTTTATCACTTATGGCTTAGATTTTCAGAAATTTTATGACATTTTTGGTGGCTTCACCCAAACCCATTCCAGTGGATTTTCCTCATTACTCTTAGGAACACAATGCACTCAATTTCTAGCAAATGTAAAACCTTTCCTCAAGATAAGATTACTACAAGAATGTATACAACAAAGACAACAGCCTGCCACTTTTACCCTTCTTGATGAAAATGTATATTTCCCCCTCATCACAGTAATCTCCTCAAGAATAATATTATTTAGTCTTGAAACAGTAATATTCAATGGATTAATTACATGAACCAGAGTTCTTCTTGAGAAACTTCAGATAGTCAACATTGGAACTGGAGACTGATCACAGTGTGTACAAATCTTGCCAAGTGCCTTATCATGAGTCAAATCCATTTTACACACATCACACACTAGTACTTAAACATATGTTTTAATCTTATGTTTATTGGACCATGCATCATTGCGATAGTTGAAGAATAAAAGACCAACTTGATGTCACTTGCTATTTTATTTCACTTCTTATGTGCTCAACATGTTTCGGACATTAATATATCCATCATCAGGGAGCTTGCGAATATTCTGTTGAATCACCACATTGGTCATATTGTTCTTGGTTCGATGTGTGTTGGAGATTCGGTGTGGTTGGGTGCCTGAAACCTGCAACACAGATACCACTCCAAACCAAACACACCAAATCTCCAACACACATCGAACCAAGAACAATATGACCAATGTGGTGATTCAAAAGAATAGTCGCAATCTCCTGATGATGGACATATTAATGTCTGAAACACGTTGAGCACATAAGAAGTGAAATAAAGTAGCAAGTGACAGCAAGTTGGTCTTTTATTCTTCAATATGTTTTAATGTTATCCTCCTATGTACACCAAGGTCTTCCAGGTGGTCTGTTCCCTTAAGGGTGTCCGAATAAAATAGCTTCAATTTCTCATCACTTGCATCTTTGGTACACAACTCTCTCATCTCCTCTTCCTTGTTCTCCTTCTCCTTAGCAGCTGGTCTTCTTTCCTTCACTAAATCAGATCCTTTGCTAAATTGATTTATTTCTTTGACTATGCTAAAAGTGTTTTTTTTATAAGTTAATACTATGAAGCTTATCATAACTATAGTTATATAACTATAAATATTTATTTATTTATATATATATATATATATCACAAAAACTATAACACCAGATAAATCACATGCTAAAGGACTACAAATATCCCAGTCGTGTGACAGTGTTTCAAAGCACTCTCATGAATTATGGCTTCTTACAAACTGAAACCCAAATTTCTGGAAGTCTGATTTTGTGTGTTGGGTAAAGGAGATGTGTAGGTACAAACTGAAATACCTAATTTATATATATAGTTTTGACAAGAGGTGCGCCCACCGGTTTCACATCATCATAGCAATTGAATATTTTCCAGTGGTGCCTAATGTAACTATATGGATATAAATAAATAAATAAATAAAATATTTTTGGGTCCTCAGTGTGGAATTTGCTCCATGTCACACTTCTGGTGTCCTTACTCTTTCAAGTTGCTTCTGGAATGCTGGAAAGTTTGTAATCTCCTTGTTTTGGCAATAAAAGCATAAACTTTGAATAAAGTTTTAAACTTCTGTAGGAAGTAACTTGGGTTGAACAAAATTGATTGATTGTAAATAAATCAACATAATAAGGTCATAAAGTTTATCTCTTGAGGTCATTATTTTCAGGGAGACTGGAATGACGGAACTGTGTTATGTAAATTAGTGCGCTCTTTGGGAGGACCTATACCAAGTTATGACCAGCTAACCACCGACCACTCCAGCTGGGAGATGAACCTGAACAAAGGTACTTGCACTTCTGGATTACTTGGTAGTTATTATAATTAAATGAGGCACATGATCTCTCTTTACACTCTCATGATTTTAATGTTATGAGAGAAAACATAACTATAGAAGCCCCAGCAGCCACTGTTTTGGAAAAGATGTACATATAGACAATAAGGAAATGAAGTGAATTTCAGATGTTTGAAGTCAGCTTTAATAAACTAAATTGCATTCATGAATAAATTAATGTACCACTCAGTTCAGAAACTCTTTTCCCAACTCCTATCTAAAAAATTCCTATTATTATTTACAAGGTAGGTTGTGAACCTGTCTGACTCAGAAGAAAACTTGTCCCAAAAATATAAAGGGATAATTTGGACATTTTGGTTCAATTTTTTATCTCTTCTCTACTTATTGCTTCAGTCATGTGACAAAAATGTTATACGTTAGGTTAAAACATGGATGTGTGTTCTTTTTTGTATTTGTCACTCTAGAATTCTTTAAAAAATTTGTGTTAGGATTCATATTTTTTTGGAATAGGACTCTGAGTTATTGGGTGAATAATTTCTGACATTTTTAATGAATGTGTTGCCTTGAAAATGTTGGGAACCATTCACCCCATAATAAAACTGTATTTCACGTTAATTAAATCAGTACAACTATCAAATACAGTGAATTATTTTTGATAGTACAAGTGCAACAAGTGAGCACATGTCCCATAAGCAGATTTCAGAATAAGATATCTTTGGCTGAGAATATATGCTTCTGTTTATTGTACAGAAGAACAGTTGGCTTTAGATAATCAGATACTCCAAATGACCACTCTCACTCTAAGTAAATTACTCTCTGTCAGATGTCTTATACTTAATAAGGTTATGTTCCTCCTAAACAGACAATTAGAAATGTGCCACAGAAATAACCTAGTTTGCAAATAATAAGCTGCAACATCCTGACAGAAAAGAATATTTCTTGGAAAGCTAATTGCCCTTCTTGTCAATAAATTTCTTGCATTTTGGGACCAAAATTTTTATTACATTTCCACTGACACAACCATGGGACCCTACTCTGAGTCATATAAATCAGAACCCTCACACTTCAGTGCTATAAGATCCATCTTATCCACATAACTAATACCATTACATATTAATAATGTACTTTACTAGTGTTTTTGTTAAACAGGAATTCGTGGAGGTGAGAAGCTCGGCATAGAACCCATTCTTAAAGCTAAGGACATGGCGGACAAGAATGTGGAGCATTTGGGAGTAATGGCATATGCTGCTCACTTCCAGTGGGTTAAACCTCGCCAGAAACCTGGTGACAGATTGACTGTGTCCTGTGATTCCCACACTGGAAAAGTCAACAAGCCAGTAAGCTTTTAAGTCATTACAAAGATGCATGGCTAAAAGCTTACATATCTAAGAGACATATTTGAATGAAGAAACAACAGTATCATTCTCAAATTTTCTGAGATATTTAAAATATGTATCTTGAAGATAAAGCATTTTGAATGCTAAAACTTACTTCTCGACACAGGTACCTTTTAAACTGGAGTACCTTTCTGGTGATGTGGACCCCAAAGAGGTGACGGCAGAAGTCATAGGGCCATCTGGAAAAGTGGAATGTCGTCTCCAATTGAGTAACAATGGTGGAAAAGGTTCTTTCATTCCCAATGAAATTGGAATGCATAAGGTATGATGAACAGCATGAATGAATCTTTTGTACAGTGGAATGCAATGATTATCATTACATCAGTAACGTTCATTCCACTTACACCTTCTTTCTTCAGACTAATTTTAAATGTTTGAAGTTCAAAATAAGAGCTCATTTCTGATCAGTGTAGGTCCCACGTTATGACACAGATGGTTGTTGGTTGTATTAATAGATTTTAATTGTCTCCTAACACACATTGCAGTGAATGTGCACGGCCTAGTTTGTGCTGTTTGCTTGATGTTGTTTCCAGTTTTACCAAATACTAAAGAACTTGTTGTTCATTATTGCATGAGACATAACTTTTTTACACAAAGTGTTCTGCAACAAGGTGGTCAAAATTGAGGAGTGGTTTCTGGAGGTCATTTGGGGCAAGAAGTATCCTGTAAGGGATGAGTTGATTATACATTCTTTCAAATTTCAAGTTGTGTTGCTGTAGATATCAATGGAGGATCAGTTCTAAATTAACTTTTATTGATGTCAACTTAAATATTTAAAAAGGCATATTTTGAAATGGCCACTTTGAGACTGCCTATGCTGACACAATTTGTTTCAGTAAATGCATTCTAGCAGTAAATAATATTATGTGCTGTACTGACTACTGTCTTTTTTCTGGCACAATACTCTTGTAAAAACTAGACTTCATGTAACCCCACGGAAAGATTAAATAAAGAATTTTAATTGAGGTGACCAAGCTGGCCATGTCACCCACCACTTCCAATCTTGCAGTTGCATCTCTCCATTATATTAAATATGTGATATGGAAATTAGTGTTAGTACATGGTCAGTGTATATTTTCAAGGTAGGACACATCATGAGTAATCACACAGGCAATTCACATTGCAGTGATATACAGAAATATTAAAAAAAGGTTCCAGCATTACAGTTGGTACAAACTTGTATATCATAATACATGATGAACTTTTAATATCAGTAGATTCCTTCAGCCAGAGCTGGTGAACCTTTTGAGAGTGCACGCCAATATTGTCTATAGATTTCAAAGAAGTTCTTTAGCATGCCCAAGGGAATTTTGAAGAGCAAAATAAGGTCTTGGAATCTTTCACAATTATTGTTAATTATTGCATTATTATTATTATTAATGTGTATTTTAATTATATAGCATAATTAATGCATAGTATAATTATTATATTTCTAATAAAGGCCTCCTTGAGGAAGGAGACAAAGAAGAAAATCTGGAAGTAAATGGGGTTCCTATTACTTTTCATTTGACAAAAAGATTGTAAAATATTTTGTCCATTGTTATGTATTTACTCAGTCACTGTCAGGCTGGCACCCAGTGATAAATATCCAATCATCCCTTCACACCACTCCTAATTTGTGTAAAAATGTTTCACTGACAGTGTTATATGGTGACAATGGTAACTCATACTCAAGTGTACATGGTCAGGAATGTGTACATATACACATATTCTTCAAAACATAGACGTGCTGATCAGGCAAAAAATTAAAAAAATAAAGTGGACGGCAGTGAATGTTGCGTGCCAAGAAAATCTTTCTGTATGCCATTTAGGCACACATGCCATGAGGTTTGCCAGCCCTGTCTTCAGCTCTGTGATTAGCAGTACTTCGCCTAGGACTGGAGTAATTTTGGCAGCTAGCCAATTCTTCTATGGTACTATAAACTTCAGTATCAAACTTTACATCCTCATTGATACCAGATTAGCTCTGTCACTATAGTACAGTAACTTTACCTTGCAACATGAGGGTAATCTATTTTATACTTCCCTATCTCATCAGGTTTAAGACATACAACAAACATCCTGGGTCACTGCATAGTTAATAAACTGACCAAAATATATGGTACCAAGTACATATGATGAAAAGGTGTAATTTTCATTTCAGCTTGTAGTGTACAACGAAGGTGAAGTCACCAAAGGTTGTCCAATAAACGTCCGAGTGACTCCAGAGCTGACTAAGATTTCGTTTCCTGGCATGGATCCTTGTGCCATTGGTTCTATTGTAGAAGTACTTGTAAGTGGAAGCTAGTAGTAATAATGTTACATTTATAAAATTTATGAACTGGACAAAGATTTCTGAGAATAAATCATGGAGATTACTTCCAAATTGTGTGGCTTTCTAGGGATGCACATCAGTCACAGTTTCTATGCTTATTTTATTTTATTTTTATGTAGTGTTTGTTATCTGCTGACTCTCTCTACATCAAACTACACTGTCTTTGTTTTCATCATAAAGTAGATTTTTAATTTTGTTTTCAATTAAGGTCACATTTTCACTTTCAGATCAACTCAAATGGTGCCAGCACCAGAGAGATTGATGTATTAGCACGTTCACCTACAGGTCGTGGGGTGTCCTGCCCTGTACAAGAGACCGATGGTGTGTATACTGCTACATTCCAGCCTGATGAAGCTGGGGAATGGTCAATTGCTGTAACACATGGTGGAGAACATATTCAGGGGGGGCCATTTACATGTTTTGTGTTTGACCCAAATGCAATAAAGGTAGGTTTCAGTACTCAATTTTTACCACTTACATTATATGTAAGTTGAACATATTTGTCAAAATGAATTTACATTAAGTATTTTGAAGTATTCTATTCCATGCATTTTCTTATATTAGACGTCTCTTAAATTACACCAACTAAATGAACGCTTTTTATTTATTATATATCTATATCATTCTTCTCCTAAATGTTTCGATGTATCACACGCCATCTTCAGGGCGAACTTATTTATTTCTTACTCAAAACTATCTACTTTTACATAGCTATTGTCTATAGTACACTGGTTGCGTCATGAAATATAAAAGATAGAATTTTGTTTGTTTACAATAATTTTTTCAGTAGTTAAATTCTTATGTATTGCATGTGATTCTGTATGTTACAAACCTTAAAAACCTATAAATAAAATCTTCTATGTTTAGTAAGTATGTAAATGTTTGACTCTGAATGGCTGCTGTTATCCTGTATTATACAGGATTGTGAGAATAGGTGTTCACCGTGCTTTAAGTTGTACTTGGGTCCATAGGGTGTAGAGTCTTTAAGAACATCCCATGTCTGTAAGCAACTATAACTGTATAAATTCACTTGAAATGAAGTTACTACTACATTACTCTACATGCAAATAGGGTTCCTTTTCTGTGGACCCAGAGGATATTAAAATTCCAAGTCTGGCAGCCATCTGGAACTTTAATAACGAGAACAGGGCTCTCTTGACCTGGTATCAGATTATTGGGCACAAAGGGCCAGTTGTAAGGCCTAGGTGCATCGGGACTGCAAGGGATCGAACCCAACTATTAATCCAATCTAATCTATATATGTGTGTATTTACTATCATTTTACTGGCCCAGTTTTTTGGTGTTCCTGTGTTCTGGCTGATTGAGTAGTGGCTCATATGTGTCTGTTGGCCTATGTTATATATATCACTACAGTGTATCAATCCATGTTTTGTATCCACATGTGTACATGCTGATAGGGTACTGTTAAATGACTGGGAAGTGTAACTAAAAATAAAAAGCATATTTATAAAAAAATGTAAAGAAGATCAAACCTGAGAAAAAGAGAAATCCTGATTAATGCTAAAATTCATATGGGTATAATGAATGACTCACATGAATATCTGTTTTTCTGTGTACATGGGGAATAATACTTCAGAGAAAAGAAGCTGTGGTTCAATCTAAGCAATCTATATAGTTGGCCATTGTATTTATTTTTGCTGTCCACTCCTGTTCTTTCATGAACCGTATTCATTAATGATTTCTTGTCTTGCATTTGCAGCTGAGAGGCACTGAGGGAGCTACACCAGGACAGCCTTTTAACTTCACAGTTGATGCCTCTGGTACAGGAGGTTTGGGAAATGTATGTGTGGACATTGTGTCAGGTGGACGTTCTCTTCCACACCGAATGGAGTCTCTTGGAGGATCTATGTATAGAATATCATTTGTACCACAGCAAGCTGGAAAACACAGAGTCTTTGTGTATTTCAATGGTAGTGACGTTAAAGGTCAGCAGAAATGACTTTGTACTTTGAGAATGTTCAAGATTTAATATTCTTCTCACAGTTCAGTAATTAAATGAAGGAAAATGATGGGACACAAGTTGTAAATTTATTACTAATCACACACTTTAATGATGTGAATTATATTAACATTTTATAATCCAGCATTCCACAAAACATTTTATAACATGTTACATAAATGAAATGTTTATTAATCCTTAAAATTAAAGAAATAGGTACAAAATAATTTAATTAACGAAGTTCACTTTGATGTTATGACAAATAAATATATATTTTTACACAAAAAATTTAAAATTCTTCCTGAAATTATTGTACAATTGTTTTGTTAGGATCTCCATTTCCTCTACGTGTTGGAAGTCAGCGTTCAAGAGATAAATCAAATTCTCCACCAAACAGACGAACGAGCAGTCATCATCAGGATTCTTGGTACCTGGATCCAAGCACTAATCAAGGTATATTTGGTACCATTAATATGCCAAAATTAAAGTAATGACGTATTAAACTGGTTTTAGAAACACTAAATATTTTAAGTAAAAAATGTAATAGTGCTTAAAATGGAAAATAACATATGAAAGAGAAACTTTATTGATTATAAGAAAAAGACTAATAAGAATTTTGAATGGGTTGTAGCAGATTTTAGCATGGCTTCCTGGTCCTACATTTCAATATTGACTACTATATTGGTGTGATAATGGTGACTTGCAGTTCATAAGCACTGACCTTCTTAATTTGGATATGAACATTTTCTGAATTTATAAATAAAGCAGCTCACATTTAGTAAACAGCTTAGAGCTTCAAGCTGTAAACTGTTACAAGATAAATCTTAGAGTATGTTTTCAAATTTCAAACTAATCAAAATTAAAATTTGGTTAACTGTACATAATATTTCTGTGTCTGTGTGCATGCTTTAATAACATTTCAGTTTACATTATCTAAGGTATGGACATTTAATATGCAGTTTAAAGATATCTGAGTCAATATATGCCATTCTGATGTCTAATATAGCATAGCATGTTTTACTGACATATAACAATACTACCACATACACATATCTTCAATTCATACCTACAGAACCATATAAAAAAATGCAAAGCAATTTGATGTTCTGATCAGTGCTTACATCTTTCATGGCTATTAATTAATTTTATGAATCTGGTATTATATAGATCAGTAAATATGTTTCTATTAAAATGTTTCAAATAGAATTGCCAAAATTTTTTCAGTTCTTTCTTGTACAGTATTTCAGATGTGAATGTTGTTTAGATTGTTTGTTAAAAGTCATAATAATTGCTCAGACCTGAAAAATAAACAAAACTGAATAATAAGCTTCACTTTTCCAGTTAAACTTTGTCTTGAGTGGAAGAGCCCCTGATATACACTGAACATATATAACAATGAAGATTGTAGTCTTCTGGAATGTGATGACACATACTCAAGGATTGGTACATTAGCACCAAAGTTTTGGAAAAACATGCTGCCCCACATTTTCACTCATTTCTTCTAAACTGAAGAGGGTGGCAGCATGTTATATATCAATATATACAGCATCACATCCAAGAAGACAGAAATCATCATTCACCACTGTCAGAACTGCAAACCTCACATGATATTAGAACGTGAAACCTCCGTTAGACTTTGCTCTCGGTCCTAACATAAGGAACCAGTTTGGGTAAACTAGTAAAAAATTTCCAGCAGTGTAATCGCATTTCATTTCATTTCATTTTATTTTACGTTCATAAGATCCATACAAGGCTAAAAGCCCACTAGATATAGAACCTGTCAATGATTAATACATACAGCAAAATACTCAGGATAATACAGAGATACAAAATAAAGTATAAACAATAGATAAATTTTACGTGTATGTAGTTACAGAAGCTTTCATTTTACTTTAGATTGCGATACCATTCTGAAATATAACTTTACTAATTGTGGAACAGGAGGTAGGATTTATTCATATAACAGCCTTCCAATCTGTACAAAAACTGAAGTTCTTACTAAGCTTCCTTCTTTGTGTAGATTTTTATATAAGTTACTAATATAGTGTAGTGCCATACATTAACTAGCTTTATAACCTAGTAGCTGGCAGTCGGTACACATCCAGTTTTGGGTCTCAACTAAGGCATCAGCTGACTTCAGAAGATGCATACTGGAAGAGAAGAATGCCAGGCGTAACACTTCATGTAGTGTCAGGTATGCTAGTAAACTTAGTTCTTATCATAAAGATGCATTTATTGACATAAATTCTCACACAATGCCAATTATGAGTTGCTTACTACAAGGCTTATTAACCACTGTCTGCAAACATGTATAGAATGCCTCTGCACATCATGTGACATGCGTCCTTTTGCAATGAATGTTTACTTGTTTGTTTTGTCTACAGTCACCTTTTACTCTGTTCTGACTGGCAATGCTATGTACACATACTACAATGAAATCCCCAAGTTAATGAATACATTGGGAATGGCTGCTCTTACATTAAATAAATATTTTACACAAGGCCTTACTCTAAATCAAGATTTACACTCAATTACTGCAAGAAGTGTTTATCTAATATGACTCATTATATGCAACTATAAAATAATTTATTTATATAAATTGTTAAAGATAGATTCTGCACAAATAGATGTACCTATATAATCAGTAATATCAAATTACTTTGTCAGTAATTAATTACGTAGACCACAACTATTGAAAAACTACTGGTCAATGTCAAGAAATTTCCAGCCTTCTATGGGACCCAAAAGCTGAAAGCCATTCACAAGAGCCTGACATTGGCCTTTATTACAAGCTAGACATATCATCTCCAAACTTGCCCGTGCCATTTCTTTAAGATTCATTGTAATATTACCCTCCCATGTATACCTAGGATTTCAAAGTGTTCCCTTCCTTCATGTTTCCCCGTTAAAACCTTGTATGCATTTTTGTTCTCATCCATGCATGCTACAAACCCCACTGAGTTCATCCTTATTGATTTAATCAGCTTGCCAGGGTTTGGTGACCAGAGAACACTGTCTCCCTTACTATGCTCCTACCTCCAGTGCTTGTACTCGCATTTACTGCAAGAACTTCTTCATCCACTGTTTTCAAAGAGCACCAATCTGTGTTCTTTATAAAGTGTGACAGACCAATTTTCACCATAACATCACAATAGGAAAAACTATAGTCTTTTAGATTTTAGTCTGTGTGGTTTTAAATATGATGTGGAAAGACAAAAATCCTGGATTGAAAGGTAGTCAGAATTCCCTGAATTAAACACGCACTTATTTTCATTGTGCATGCAGTTTGCATATGCTATTGTTGTTTCCAAACATTTGGAATTTATCACGCTGTCAAAGGATTTCTTCACTATCTTTATGTTGTGATTGTGTCCTACATTTTATTAACGAGACATTACTAATGACAGTATTATCTTCCTCACCTTTAAATTCCAAGCCCCCTAATATCAACACTACTGAATCATAAAGCTACTGTGTTTGTATAGCACTTATTTTTTTCACCCAATAAAACAATATAATCAGTGAAGACCATAAATAGGTGTGTTTAAAATAAAGTCAGTCTCTCCTGGTTTCCTTGTACATTGCTAATGACATTTTTTAAAGATAACATACACTGGCAAACAAGCGTCTCCTTATTTCAGACCATTCTGAATAGGACAAATATTTCCTTTTAGAACTTTGTTACAGGTTTTATGTTTTGTTGACCGTGCATCTTGATACATCTGTGTAATAAAAACCAGTTGACTGTCTGTTGGCCAGCCAACAGACAGTCAACTGAAAAGCACAACATGTACCAATTGTTATACGTATACAGTATACCTCCTAATGATGGGCTACAGATATCCCCAAAACATGTAGATGTTGACTGACAAAATAAACTGAGGATAAATAGTGCATCAAGTTGGTTTTTATTACACAGATTTGTTACAGGTGTCTTCTGAACACAGTTATTCACCTAATGTACCTATCTGCAATGAGAACATTATTCAAATCATACCTTCTAATAAATCATATTCTTCAACTTGGAAGTGTGGCATCCTCGTTGTGTGTGTGAAAACTGGAAAGGATATGTAGTCAAGCACAACTATGTCAATTAAGATGTTTTAATGACTATAATAGACAACTACATGTTTCGGCCCCTACTGGCCATCTTCAAGTTGTCTTCAAGAGAACTTAAGGTTCTACTATATATATATATATATTGTGCGCACACTTGATGGAGAGATCTCAACATCTGGGCTTTGTGTGTAATGAGTAACTTCTATGTTGAATGCGGTGGTATGTTCTGGCTAGAGGCACAATAGGGTCTGGTGGCTAGTACCGAGTGTGAAGTTTCTTGGTGCGCTGGTATTGTGAAGAGGCGTGCTAGTTAGACCGGATTTATTCACCACCCTTCTCACACACATCTCTGTCCCCCACAGGCAAAGGGACAGTACTTCCAAGGTCACTTTCAGACCTCCCCGCAACACAACCCAATTAGGAGGAAGGAAGAGAAACACGCCTCTTCACAATACCAGTGCACCAAGAAACTTCACACTTGATACTAGCCACCAGACATTATCATGCCTCTGGCCAGAGCATACCACCACATTCAACATAGAAGTTACTCATTACGCAACAAAGCCCGGATGTTGAGATCTCTCCATCACGTGTGCACTATATATATATATATATATAGTAGGACCATAAGTTCTCCTGAAGATGACCATTAGGGGCCGAAACATGTAGTTATCTAGTAGTCATTAAAACATCTTAATTGACATAGTTGTGTTTGACTATGTATCCTTTCCAGTAATCATAGTCTTTCTTTAAGTTGGTAAATAATTGATGTATTGCCACATTGTAATTTTATTTTATCTCATGTATCTGAGGAATGCAGAACACTAATCAATTGTTGACTTATTACTTCAAAATAAATGCTGACAGCCTTTAATCAACTGGTGCACATAATGTAGTAACCTTTGAAAGAAGCTCTTGTGTGAAGTTTTGTATGTTACTGATGACATTTAAATGCCTCAAATATAACTTAAATGAGTTTCATTACTCTTTTGATAAACACATGCAATAACAGACAGTGTAATAAAAAGCCACATTTTTGTGTATAAAGTATTTTGGGGCCTTCTGATTTAACCTTGTTTTTCTACAACAAGTAAAATGTGTGGTTTATAACCAAACAAATTTTAAAAAATTAAAACGTTTTCTTGAGGTTAATACTGTGCAAATCTCTCACATGATGGAATTCCTTGTATCTTGGAAACAGATTCACATACGAAGACAATATTGTAAATTATGTCATGTTACATGTTCCAGATGGAAGAGAGCGAAGTCACTCACCCCAGATTAGTTCAAAAGCACCATATGTAAAGGGAACGCCATCCACACCTTCTGTTCATCAAACTACCCAAAAATATTTTGCTGAAGGTAAGTTTTAAAACTCTCTAATTACCTATTGAGTTTCAAGTCATACATACTAAACATTTTGTCTGTAAATTTTTAATAGCTCTGCCTGTCAAATTATATTTTTAAAAAATTGTTTGTAGGTTACAGTGTTGTACATGAAACAATCAAAATCCATTGGGAGGAAGTATAGTTAATAGTTTCTTAATTTAGGATCGAGTGGACCAAGAAACTGAAATTTTCAACTGAGAGGTGTCATATTCTGTTTTCATTTTTAAATTCAAAACAAGAAGTCTGAGTAAACAATTAAAAAAAACTGGTCATTGATAGGAGCTTTGGGCAGGGAATATCATTTAATCATGAATATCTTACAAGCTTACTGTCCTTACTTTAAAGCAGTGCATATCTCTTTCTATTCTTATTGCTACACACACTTTTTCATCATCATCATCATCATCATCATCATGTACCTGTCATGGAGTTGACCACTTGTAGACCCATTCCGGTCTCACGTATCCAGAGGTCTCTTCAAAAGTCTACCACGATTCCTTCTGCCCATTGGGGAGTAGTGTTTCATTACCCTGGATAATCTACTTCGAGGCATTCTATTTACATGTTGTACCCAGTTTCCACACACTATTTCTGTTGTTAAATTCTGTTACTGAAGAAGTACACAGTATCTAGGAAATTGCAGTAATTAAATTCTTTACATGCAGTGGCTTAAATATGCACCACATGCTTTAAAATTTAAAAAATCTTCCTTAAATATCAACATTCTTGAATGGTTTTATTTTGTTTTGTATGTAGTCATGAAAAATTGCAAATTTTTAAAGTGAACATATGCTACAATAATAAGTGAAAAATTATTGCTAGACTGTATGTTTCATAAGGGTGGAAAAGATTTTACTCAGTTTTTTATACTTATGAACGTCTGCACCTTCTAGAGGTAACACTAGTGCACAAAACTAGTAAGGAATATTAAGCAACTATAAGCGAAGGGTGACATGGATATTAACAAGCCTCTGTGAATGGACTGCTAAAACATAACTAAGTATGTGTACTGAATTCTGCAATATATTTTGTCCTGATACTTAATGTTTCTTGGGATACTTAATATTTCTCTAAGAGTGTCAGAATCAGAGGTATATAGAGTAACATTTCTTAATAACTGTGTAGATGTATTTGACAATCAAAGAGTGTAAGTCTTTTTATTGCTATTCTTGCAGTTTAAATCCTGGTAGTTAGTATTCTTTTTTATTACTACCTGATTGTGACATTATCATGGTCAGTTTTTTAGAAAAGAAACAGTCTATGTGTGCTGCTGTTTTCTTTGACTGCTGTTGAAAGCATATTTATTTGCAGCATGTGTCCAGTAATGATCTTTTGTTTGACAACAGTTAATATAGCAATCATTGTAAGACGTTACAGCATTAACCTAACTGTGATACTGGGTAATGAGAATATTTATACATCACATTACCATAACACGTCAGGTATTTTTGTGCAACATTAAATTTTAAATGTTTTGGTGTTTATATGAATATAGATGCACTTTCTATATTTCAGTGTCTTATTTTAAGAAAACCTGAACAGGTAATGAAGGCTCTTGCTACCTTATTGACAGATAAAGAAGATTTATTATCAAAATTGTTTCAAGCTTATAGACTGCATTTGGGTTTTACAGAAAACAGTCACTCATCTATAGACCAGCACCTCAGTCGTACACACATCACAGAAGATCGAATTAGTTCTCCATCCTATGGTCTCACTAATGGCCGTGGACCCAGCCCTATCATCAGCAATAGCTCACCAAGTCCTGTTCATAGTCCACTGTATCGTGACAGTCCTGTTCATAGTAGACCATTTAGTCCAATTTACAAACCAAATGCCAGTCCCACTTTCAGAGTGCCATCCAGTCCATCGCAGAGCCCAACAGGATTCAAAACCAGTTCAAGCCCATTAATAAATAGCTCAAATGCTTATAAATCCTCATCAAGTCCCGCTCATAGTCCACTAGTTTTTAAACATTCGCCAAGCCCAGTAAGCAGTCCAACATTTCAGCACAATGGTAGGAGTCACTTTGAGAGCACAAGCAGACATTTTGAAAGTAGTAAAACAAGGAGAGGTTCGGTGGATGCTCTAGATGACAGGAAAGGAAGTGCAGTAGACACCACTTCAAATGTCAGAGGTAAGACATTAAAACAGAGAAAATACCATATGTATTCAAACACCATACATACATGTACACGTACACACACACACAAACACACACACACACACACACACACACACACATTTTTCTGTTAATATTTTTCTCTGAAGATAATGCTATTTATTTTATTTGAAGATTGCTTTCTTACTTTCTTTTTTGCTGAAATTTATTCTGTCCTCTTATATTCTAATATGTTCAGTGCTATTCCATGCTTTTCTATGTCTGTATGATTGGTTGCTGGCAAATTATGTGGAAATAATGTAATTATGTGAAGGAAGGCAACACATGGCATACAAACAATTTTATTAACTCAGTTTTTGCAGTAAATGTCAAGGAAGCATTGTGGAATTGCATATAAACCAAGACTTTAAAATGATGCACTGTAAAAAAATGACAAAAACAGAAGGTCATAGAAATTTTATACATTTCTAAGCATCAATACCTAAATCAACAATTTCTTTCGTCAAATTTTGGGAAGTGTCATAATGTCAGAATCCTAAGAATGAACATGTTTATTATGTAGGTCTTTGAAACATGCAGCATTTGCCAATTCTGAGCACTTCACTAAAAATATTCATCACACAATAAATTTTACTGGTATTAAAATGTTGTTTGAAGATGAGCCATGTTTTTTAAACGCTAACAACTTAAGTACTTTGGTTTCCATTCCAGTTTGCTACAGCTTGATTTTTGTGATGCATTTCTTTGATCAAAAATTTATATTTCAGTTACTTTCCATTCAAAATATAAGATCCAAATACATCGTAATCATCATTTCCTCTTCCCATTTGCATTTATCCCGTGTTCTCCTCTAATACTGGAGCTTAATATAACTTATGTAAAAGTCATCCCTTATATATGCTGTGTGATCTGAATACATGTTAATAATTTTGGACTAAGTAACACTAGAATGTTGAATTGTAATCAGAAAAACATTATGTGAGTTTTTAAGGTCGCCATACAAGTAATCACAACATCTTGGCCATACTGTAGTATATAAACATCTGAGTTTTGTATTCTCTGACTTTAATGTGAGTTTTATCATCAGGTTTAAAGTTCACAAAGCAAAACACAGAGAACATTGTAATTGGTATGGAGGCATTGCAAAGTGGAAGCAAAATTGATCCTCTATTACTGTTATTTTGTGACTATGAAACCATGAAACATGTGTGTTCAGAAACAGGTTGTAAGAATAACAAGCAGTGGGTGTGTTACTGCAGCCATAATAATGAAGGGGTTAAGTTAAAATAAAAGTTGTATTTTATTTTGTTATAATGAATGTTTTCATAAGGTCTTTTATTCTTGCTTTGCCTAAATCACTTTTCACAGTCACATGACTCATTGATCATTCAACCTATGTAGGTTCATCAAACTGATTCTTTATGTTTTTCTAGTTTCCTCAGTGTTAGGTGGGTCTAACCTAAGAGCTGATTCCTGGGATGCAATTGCCAAAACTAAGTCACTTCTCTCATATGGAAGTCTGGAATCTTTGGCCAACCTTACACAAAAATCAGAAGCAAGAACAAATGGTGAGTTTAGCATAAGTGTGATTCTGGAAAATGTATTTAATTTTAGTAACAGTTCTTCTGGGAGGCCAGATGAAAAGTTGCAGTACTCCTAAACCCACAACTACATAGCTCCATGTGCACAACTAAACAGGCTCTATGGTGGTATATATAAAGATTATCATTGCCTTGACACAATTAAATATGTCACCATATCTATTTTGACATGTTGTTCCATTTCTCTATTGTTACACAAGTTGGAACACTGTAATTATCTTTTCCTGTAATCTGTTCTTGATGCTGTAACATGCTGGTGCTCCCATCCTTTATATGACATTCCACAAAGACTGGTTGGAATTGTCAGGCCTGGACTTTGCACTAATCATTGTATAGGAACAGATGACTATGCTGATTCATGACTAAATCATTATTATAAAAATGTCAAATAATGTCATGCCATTAGAGCAACATAAGAGAAATTGCCATTTTTTTCTTAAAATTTACACAGCTTCCAGAATCCCTGCTTGAGTAAACTGCAGTGTGGGCCACTTTCTCAAGATGTCTAAAATCATGGTGCCATTTACAGGCCCAAAAAATTAACAACAACAACAACAAATAGCAGCCAGAGAAATTGCATTTGTAATTTCTGGTCACATCATAACATACAGAATCGTGCTTCACTTCTGCAGTGAATATGGGTTGTCCTTACCCCAAAATATCATATTTTTATGGGATTACTTGGGCAAAAAATTCACATCATTTTCACCTCCTTTCCATTAAACTTTATTTGGTAACACAAACAGAATATCATATTCTCAGCTGAAGATCCTTCTTCATCTGTTCTGTTGATTCATTGTACCATGTTTCAATGATCTTATTGACTGTTTTTGGGGGATAGTTTATATGGTGCTGCTACAACAAAATGGGTCCAATTTTTCTGCAAAGAATTCTTTCATAGCATTTTCTATCTGTTACATATCATGTTTCAGACCCAATACAACAGTGTCACTTGGGGAAGAGTCATTCACAAAGCATTCCTTAAATACTGCCATGATATCATGCATGACTGAATCTGTAAAAAGTGTTTCAAGAGCCCACCTGATGAAAACCACAGTTAACTAAGAGCTTTAGTCCACCATGCTTGCTGGTGTTGTCTTAGCACTGTGTCATAATGACTGTATTCACACAGCATTTGGGATGGGGAAGTTACTGAGAAAGGGACATACATGGTACACAACAGTTTGGCTCCCTACTTCATGGTAGCAAATTTGCAAGCAACATGTACATCGTCAGTCACAGCACAGTTCTGTGGTAACATAATGTTCCAGTCACCTTAACATTAAGCTACAGTTATTAATTATTAATGAACAATTACTAAATAATTAATACTTTTACATAGAATATTGCCAAAAAATATTAATTTCTTCCATGGTTTTAACTTAGAATCAACTCTAGAGTACTGAAATTGCAAATTTGTGACAGTCTTATTGATGTATATATATTTTGACCAGTTTTCCATTCTTTACAGTTGTGGAACTTCATAGTGATAATATTAATATTTTAACAATGAAGTAATAATGGACGTAGATCCCTTTTGTATTATCAACCTTGTGACCAGACAAGTGAACAAAAGAAACAGAAAAAGGACAAAAGTGTACAGAAGGATTTTATATATAAGACTGCTTGGTTTCAGAATTGTTGCATCATCAGTCAACAGTGCACCAACATAACAGTACCAAAACTACTACAGCATCAATTGATGAGGTTGATGCACCCCACTCTCGGTTCAGAGGTAGCTCTCCATCACCAGGTGGCAGTCACCAGTACAGTAATGTTATCAGTCAGCGAAATAATGGAGGTCTACTCATGATAGGTATGTGCAGATTTTAGTCACCCATTTTGCCTTTATCCAATTGTTGATTTATGTAATTACTGTCATGGCAAATTAATAAATCTTTTAAATTTTTTGACTTTGTGCTTATGGTCACAGGCTTGTGTTGTCAGTATCCAGTTTCATTATCAATAACTTACAATTAGAAACTAACAACAGTTTTTACAAATGTTTAAAATGTGGGAAGAAATACTAGTGACATGCCTTCTCACTTTGCAAATGCAGAAAAATTTGAAAATAATTATTTTAGATATAATTATTTAAATGTACATAGCTACTGTGTGTCAGTCTGCATAATGAGTGAACCTTTGATTATAATGAAGGTTTGATTATTGTTGGACAAATAATTCATACAGCAAATTATATGCAGGAAGGAAACTGGTAAAATCATAAGCATAGATGC
>Ga0136643_10003392_pt1 | contig 21480 bp, 12 predicted proteins | sample TergutLab28metaG_FD_96883 | JGI IMG/M metagenome (GOLD analysis project Ga0136643, IMG submission 96883) | Labiotermes labralis P1 segment gut microbial communities from Petit-Saut dam, French Guiana - Lab288 P1 (version 3) (version 3) | ecosystem: Host-associated > Arthropoda: Insects >...
AAATATATGGCTAAATGATGGTGTTTATTAGCAATGGAAAAAACTACATGTTTCGGCCTATAGCGGTCATCTTCAGGTTTTGACAACTTTCTTGCTAAAAGAATTTTATATAATACGCCTAAACAGCGTGGTGATGTTCAGATCTCGTCATCATTTTACGTGATTTTGTTAAGCTAATCCCACCAAATTTTGCTTAACAAAAGCACGTAAAAGCACGTAACAAAATCACGTAAAATGATGATGATATCTCAACATCACCACGCGGTTTAGGCATATTATATAAAACTCTTTTAGCAAGAAAGTTGTCGAAACCTGACGATGGCCGCTATAGGCCGAAACATGTAGTTTTTCCGTTGCTAATTAACACCATCATTTAGCCATATATTTATAGTTGTGTTTTTGACTGCATTTACCTCACCTTATAGTTTAAACACACAACGGGGATGGCACACCTCAGAAAGTTAGGGAGTTCCCCCCCAAAAAAATTAATGTATAAGGCACACCGCAGACCACATTTTCATAGTACCGAAATTGATAGTATGCCGGGAGACCATCCGTGTTCATGGCACTTTCAGTATATTCACTGTGTGGGACATATCACATCTCTTCCCGACGCCGCAAACGTCTTCCTTGTACCAGTTTTAGAATTACTAAAGTATAGATAGTTGAAAATAACTTTCCCGTTTTGTTAAATACTCCATACGTCACGAAGCAGAGCCCTTCTTGAGAAGCCAACCGGTTCTCAGCTAGTCAAGAAATTCCCCGCATTTCATGGAACACGAATGTTCATTACCGCATTCACAGGTGCCCGCCAAATGTCCCTATCCTGAGCCAGCTCGATTCAGTCCATTCCCCCACATTCCATTTCCTGAAGATTATCTTAAAATTATAATCCCATCTACGCCTGGGTCTTCCAAAGAGTCTCTTTCCCTCAAGTTTCCTCACCAAAACTCTGTATACACCTCTCTCCTCCCCCATACGTGCCACACGTCCCGCCCATCTAAATTTTTCTCGATCGTTTGGTTCAGTAACTCTGATAAAAATGTACGGTACTTAGGGCACTAAATTTCTTTATGGAGATTTGTTGCAGAAAGACGGTATTCCACAAACACAACTCGAAGTGTTTGGTGTGCGTGCCTTAACGTTAGCCTGTGCCTACTGCAGTGTGTCGTCCTAACTACGGTTGGGGAGGTTTGACGGATTGAATTAGTCAAGCGGCACCCTTTGTTCAATAGGCATTCAAAAACTTTACTAATGGAAGATATTACTTTTATCACGTAACTGATTTCCCGTTTTGGTTTCCCTGGAAAAAAAAACTTTAAAACAATCCTCATGTGCCACTTTTTTTACTGAAATGCATAATTTATATTATATCATCCATTTCCTCCTAAATCTAAGAATTTATGATAAGTCGTTCTGATTTCTGTAACCGATGTAAAAGTAGAATCACTTAATATTAGGCACAAAAATCCTATGGTATAAATAATGCTCCCATTGTTGTATGCTCAGTTTGAAAGCCTCAGGAAACACTGTACTGCAGTACGTCCTAACAAAAACCCGATTTCACGTAACTGGGACGTGAAACTTGCACCGAGACTTCTGGACTGAAGCCGTAAGACTAAAAGAAAAAGTTATACGAGGTGATAGAGAATGATATTAAAAAGGATCCTAAAGAAAGAGAATATGATTACGTGCTGTGGTTTTATATGTTCCTTATTTACTTGATTATAGAATATTTCAAGTCTCTTTCACTGAAAAGTTTCCTAGAAAGTAAATAATGAATCGGAAATCATGAGGCCTAATTCAATGCACCATTTCGAAATTTGCTTGGAAGGACGGACAGCAAACCTCACAAACCCTAAATAAGAATATTCGGTGTCCTGACAGAGAAAAGAAAATGGTAACTTCAGAATATAAGACAGATTCTTTACGGGTTAAGCCATTGCACTCGGCTATTACATTCATATGAGGTCCAGGTAAGGTCCAGTGTTTGGATCTTACAAATTCGTTACTGAAACTTCGGGTTCTACAAGCAGGTAATTTCTTTAGCTGAGCAACTAGAAGCTTGTCATAATGCTCCGTTGAGTTACAAGCGTCGATAAGGATAAACCAACATTGTTTCTGTGTAAACCACAAAGGTGTAGACGCAGTGAGAGTATAACTCCACTCAATCCTAACTTCTGTAGTAGTTAGGATTTCGTCAGCTGTACCCCCTTACCATTGAATTGGTGGGCCCCACAGCCTGTCTCGACATTATGGTAAGGAGACAAATCTCTCTTGCTTGCTGGGAATCGAAACCACGATTGCTCAGTCGTCCAACCCCTAGCCTAGTCACTATACCGACCGTGCTCTTCCAGCTCTGCTGTAGACGTTATCGTCTTCGGAATGGCCAATGATTTCCGGACAACGTTTGGGGGGTGAGAGGAAATTAGATGTGGTTTCCCGTCAGAATGAATCACTCGCAGGGATGGGCTGTGCCTTTTATGGAATCTTCAGACAACTTGGATGGGCGTTACGTTAGGTCATTCTGCGGAAAGGACAGACATTAAAGTGAGAAGGATTTCTCAACTGACAAGCCCTTCATCTGGCTGGCCATTACCTGACCCCTCCACCCGAGCACAGCAAGCCATTCACGTGATGACGTGGTGTTTCGCCATGATAACAGGTCACGTCATAATGACAGGGATTGGACGTCTCACTCTTATCCCAGGGATGATACGTTATTTATCAGCACCACATCAACTGCTTGGATACCTCACTCAGCCGTTTGACTAAGCTATGTTTGGATGGATAAGAGGTCTGACTTTGATTCCGCAAGGCAGGAATCTTTGTTATTTTCCCCACAGAGTCCAAAGCAGTTAGAAAGCAACCAACTTTCTTTCACCCATGTACCCAGGGCTCTTTCCCCCCGGGTCTAAACCGGATGTAAGTTTGAATCTGACTACAAAACTGCATGTACTTCCGGTCTTCAGGCTGCAAGCACATTCAACCCTGCAAGACCCTGCGTTTACTTATCCAAAGGACAAATGTAGGCCACCTTTATCTTTCGCTTGACCAACTTCAAAGGTTATTCCGATGGATCAAATGCGAACTTGAGTACTGACGAATGGTAATGGACAGGGGAATGACCGAAAGTGCACGGGACGGCCACCTATAGGTGTGATGATACCAGAGGCTGTGTGATACAATTTTGACCTCCTGATGACGGGCATGTGTGCTCGAAAAATGTACAGGCATGAAATAAACTTAATTTAAAACAAATTTTGTGCATCAAGTTGGTTAATTACTGAGATAAACATTAGGAGTTGTTTTCTGCTGCAGGTCACGTTTCAATTTACTGCCCATAAGGCAACGCGACCGACAAATGACGATCCAAGACCGATCTTCATTTACAGGTGCCGATAAGGGTTGCAACCGCGTTTATCTTTCAATCAATGTCCGTCAAACAAAAGAGACGAGTGTTCGAAGGACTGTGACACTGGGGTCAACATCGCGATAAGAACCACGGACTACAAGCCAAGCAGAATGCGTAATCACTATGTCTGATAACGTTTTATAAATATTCACGGTTTATTTAACGATGCTGTCACTAATTTATACTGTGTAGTGTTCATGATAATGTACCTAATTTGGGAAACATGCCCGGATTTTGAAGGGTCTAAAGAAAACCATAACAAATTTTTCGTTAAAATAGTCAAAACTCTGTTCAACTGCCTTGAATTTGTGAGAAAACAGTAGACTGTTGAGGAACCACGAGTATTATTTGTTTGTGCCCTGCATTCCCCCGCAGTAGCACAGTGGTTAAGGCGCTGTGCTACAAATCGAAAGGTCGCTGGTTCGATTCCAGATGGCGTCATTGGAATTTTTCATTGACATAATCCTTCCGATCACACTATGCCCTGGGATCGACTCGGCCTCTAACAGAAATGAGGGCCAGGAGTATTTCCTGGGGGTAAAAAGCGGCCGGTGCGTAAGGCTGACAACCTTACCACCACCCTGGGCCATTGTCATGTAATATGGGAACCTTGACTTCCTTGAACCCTCTGGGCACCTCGGGCCTGTAATGGGACTGATTTACCTTTACCATGTAGTCCCCAGTCCGGACTACTACATCGTAAGTGCTGCAACACCGCAATTCACTTCAGTGACTGGAGTGAAATGTTAGGATAGAGATTGGGTAGAGGGAAATCTGACAAAGACGGGGCAGAGTGAAGGCGTGGCAACGTCATTTACAAAGAAGAAATACAAAGAAATTGAGAGAGAATAAGCGAAGAACGAAAACATACGTAAGAACAAGTGACCGCAGTGAGGACGATGGTATAACGTACAGTTCATCGAGATACACTCCCGAGATCCGAGGTTCTCACAGAAGAACTGACGAAGATTCAAGTTTTCTGAGATGTCGTGCTGTATTTGTACGTAAATAATAACCGATGTTTCGAAGAACCGTGGTGCCTTCATCTTCATAGATATTTCACTGACCGACCCTGAAGATGGAGGTACTAAGATCCTTCGAAACTTCTACAGCTATTGCCAGTCGACACGACGTATCCTAGCTCACTGTGTGCCTACACTTGAACCAATCTTCTCACGTGTCAAAGCACACATTTGTATAACACCATGGGCCAAAATCCCTTCGGGAAATTTATAACTCCTCGCTTAGCAAATTCAATGTACTTTATGAAACCTGAATATTGAAGATAATCTACTCCACAATCCCTCCTTTTATTTATTTCAGATCCATTTTAATATTATTCTCCCACATAATGCCTAGGCCTTACATCGGTTCTTATCGTCAGGTTTTCTTACAAGTACATCGTAGACATTCCTCTTTTACTCCGCGAAAATGTTGACAGAGTGTTCAGCGTTACATCGTCTTTGATTTGGTCAACCCAATATGGCGTACCGTACATCCAAATGTTGAATACATTCCGTAGGTTGACTACGAAAACCTACTAACGTAATTCGGTTAAAGATGGCCACATGGCGACAGGGACATTTTGCTCAATTGAAGAATACAGTGAAAACTGAGGCGCTAAGGGTCATGCAAAGTGCTTATACAGAGCCAAGGTCTTAGTGCAGGAGCGTCTTTCGGTTAATACATACGAGGGCTGAGCGGAAAGTATCCAGACTTTCTGAATATCTTGAGAACCGGTCGCGTGGCCTTGATGTAACGTGGCAGCCAGTCAGAGAAACCTTACTGTTCATCGTGAAAAGTCACTCTTCCATGGGGCTAGTCAATCGGCAGTGAGACGCCGTTGACTGAGCTTGTGTACTGTGTGACCGTAATGTTTTAACACCGTCTTTTTAGACGTGACGCCGTGTGTGGCCGTACGAGCATACCGACACTTGAGAAGCCCCCACCAGCCAAACTACATGACGTAACATCTCAGAAGACAGTGTAAGTCGCGATCAACTCAAATAGTATATAACTGTTTCCTATCCACCCCCATTCCCCCAACCACACTACGTGAGGGTACGCTATCCAGTAACGCTGAATTATTCTCGCCACTCACATTATTTAACCACACATGTGAGAGCCTAGTGGCTTGGTCCTCTGCCTAAAGAGGGCGCTCTTTTTCGCAGTACAGCTAACAGTACGCTGGACCAGTTTCATCTTAACTTGATTATCTCCGATCTAGACCATCAATACTGCGGGCGCAATGTCATCCCACGACATGGACCACTGTCTGCTTTTAGCATGTTCCGAAGGAGTCAATCAATAGGGTGCCCAGTAACACTGTCCACAGTTCATCAGTTACAACAAAGTTCGTTTCCAAATACAAAAAAAAAAGTTGTTTCGAATCAACTACCTCCAATGCTTGAGGGCCGGGATAGCTCAGTCAGTATAGAGAATCGCTACGTGCTGGACGGTCCGAGGATCAAATCCCGGTGGGAGGTAAGTTTTTCCGCACCCGTCCAGAGCAGCCCTGGGGACCACACTGTCTCCTATACGATGGGTACCAGCTCTTTCCCGGGGGTAAAGCGGTCGGGGCGTGGCGTTGACCACCCACCCTCCATCGAGCGCCTAGGTTAAAGAAAGAGAAGAGCTACGTCTACTCTATCTCTTGGCCTTCGTGACCTGTTCTGGGGTGAACTTCACCTTTCCTTCAACGCTTCCAAACATCAATGGAGTCGCACAATATTGTCCTACTTCCTACACATGTAATTCCATGCATCTCTGTCAGTTCAAATATCGGTTTCGATTTATTTATTTAGAGAACCATTAATTGCCACACAGATTCTGTACACAGCAGATGGGAATGGACAAATACGTAAAACTCCGCATCACTGCTGTTTTTGTAACTCTTGCCTACAGTGTATCATAAACAATGTACAGACATATTTATTGCCTGAGCCCATACCAACTTTCACACGCCCACATCCAAAACCTCATTAGTCAGTGCCATAAAACTAAAAGCTAAAAACAATGTTGGCAAGGCGGCCATATTGCTAATTTGTATTCTACCAAAAATATTACCTTAACAGAAGTGACGAATTATTAAAATTCATTAAGGATTCCAACGTAATTGGCGGCAGTGTTGCCCCCCCCCCTGACATATTCCCGTGTGCCATGTTGTATGATATTATTAAATAACAGGGTTGGCATTCGCGACATCTGCTCTAGCATAATATTCATAACAAGTTTAATATGAACTTGTCAACAGGTTCAAAATTTAAAATGGGGCTTGCATTTTGTGTAGTGTGGTACAGTACATGGTGCAGATGTTTCAGAAGAACCTGATGCTTCTCTCATTGAGGCATGGTTCATTCGTCATGAGAATGGTGAATTCAGCAGATTTCGATAAAATGTCCGTAGAAATATACCAGACTACACGGCGTCACAGCACAAATGACAGTAGTCTTTAAAGAATAAATAACACGGACTGTGAATATGATTGTCAGTCCAGCAATTTTCTTCATTTCTTGTTTGCCAACGTGCCGAGCCACAAGTAAGTGACCAATCACAGAAACAGCAAACAAACACAAACAAACACATTAATAGTATCAAAGTTTTATTTATTCACCAACTGATGAACTAGTGAGTTGTCTTAAAAATCAGTATTAAAATTTACATTATAATAATTCCGACAGGTTTCGGTGCTACAGTTACACCATCATCAGGGAGCGCATTAATTTGTGCTTCGGAAAGTTACAGCTGTAACTTCAGTAAGCACAAATTAATGCGTTCCCTGATGATGGTGTAACTGTAACACCGAAACATGTCGGAGCTGTTTTAATGTAAATTTTAATACTGATTTTTAAGACAACTCACTAGTGCATCAGTTGGTGAATAAATAAAACTTTGATAATATTAAAATGCACGGCACGAATGTGAACATTAATAATAATAATAATAATAATAATAACAAACATAATGTACGGAAACAGCACATGCAGACTATGTCAAGTATTTGATGAGACTATATACTACATCACACTAGCGTGCCCAATACTGGCAAAAGAACAATACGTAAAGAAACATGACGGAATGTGCGCTCAACTACACTTTTACATATGCAAGGCAATAGGGGTACAATTAGACAATGAACGCCGGTATGACCATGTACCGAAGAAATAAATTGTGACCGTAAAATAACCATATTTTGGAATCAACAAGTGCAAACCAACAGAACTGTCCCTAACAACGAAACCTTACACACATCTCTCCTCACCCCATACGTGTCACGTGACCCACACCTCCTTCTAAAGCCTAGTTTAAGAATGGGTGAAGCCTTAGCCAGCCCCATTCCCACAGTACACAGTTACAGTTACAGTTACAGTAGTTACGGTTGGGCCGCTAGGAGTCATTAACAATGTGTGGTGCCGCCAAGAGTGACATTAGTAACGTGTGGTGCCGACAGGAGTGACATTAGTAGCGGGTGGTGCCGCCAGGCGTGGCATTAGTAGCGGGTGGTGCCGCCAGGAGCGACATTAGTAGCGTGTGGTGCCGCCAGGAGTGACATTAGTAACGTGTGGTGCCGCCAGGAGTGACATTAGTAATGCGTTGTGCCGTCAGGAGTGACATTAGTAATGGGTGGTGCCGCCAGGAGTGACATTAGTAATGCGTGGTGCCGCCAGGAGTGACATTAGTAACGTGTTATGCCGCCAGAAGTGATATTAGTAATGTGTGGTGCCGCCAAAAGTGACATTAGTAACGTGTAATGCCGCCAGGAGTGACACTAGTAATGTGTGGTGCCGCCAAGAGTGACATTAGTAACGTGTGGTGCCGCCAGGAGTAGCACTAATTGTGGTAACGAAAGGCGTAACATTAGTTAATCGTGGTGCAAACAGGAGTGACATGATCCAGTACACTGACGACAGTTTATAATCACAAACACGTCAGCTGCAATTAAATTCGGTGACACCCCAAAGCCAGTGACGTCAAATTTCTCTTCAGCTTTTGAATCAATTACATTTCTCCCTGTGTGTCAGCGGAAAACACAGCCACATTATTTTTACTGCAGTCTTGATTCTTGGAAGCAGTAGTGGCGTCACATATTTCTCTGCTCCCCTCCATTTGGAACATTGCACATTAGCAGGATGTCTGGAAGATCGGACCGATTAGATTAAGCTTGAAGAAAAGTTTATTTTGCTCAATGGGCACCACAAAGCCTTGCTGGCTCACTGCGCGGAAGTTTACAGGCAGAAATGCCATTGCCTTTCAGGTGTCCAGATAACAACGAGACATAATCGCAGAGTTTCAGCATTAAGAAAACATTATCCGTATCCAAAGAAGCTTAAAACAGTTCCATTATTACCTAAAAAAGAGTTTTTTTTGTAATACAGGGTGTTCCTTTATCGTCGCACCGAGCATTGTAACTTTATCGCATACAACGCTGCCATCCGCCGCTACATGTTAGGGACAGCGGCCAAAGAAATGCCCTGTAGTTTCGACATTCAGTGCATAATTAACCATTCGCGAATAAAAAGGGTTACAAATATCATATAGGACACGACCATCGAAATTCGAAGTGATTCAGGAATTTGTCAACCCTCATTTGTACATTAATCACGTGGTTTCAAATGTCTTTTTTGTGGTTTATTTAGCGGTACCGTCACAGTCTGGAATACGACTGTACAAAGCCGATGGGATATTAATGGATAAGAATAAGAATACGGTGTTGTGATGGAATAGTAATTATCCTTTTAAAGACGAACTGCAGACAGCTTAATTTAAAGACCCAGTCCGTACCACTCAGTAAACATTTTTCATCTCGGTAATAAAAACCAATCAGTTTACGCTGTAAGTGGCACAAGTCGCTGTTTGTTCTCACATAAATACATAACACATAAATACAGTGTTGGCAGAGCGTACGGTTGTTGAATGTTAAACTGTTGGTGCATCGCGTAACCAGTAGACTTTAAAAGGCTAATGCACGCGCTAGATAGACACGAAGTGAACCCTACAAGTTCTGACATCCAGTTACAGACAGCCCCACAGCGAAGGTACGGTTCATAAACATGCACGAGTTATAGGCTCCAAAATTTCAAGTTCACTCAAAATCTAACTTCTGTCTACTGCATATATTGTTTTTTTATTACTTTACTTCACAATTGCTAGGAATCTAAATGAAAGAAAATTGAAATGGTTCGCAGAGAGAAACGCTGCTGGCGCGTTCTCTTAACCACACAAGCCAATCAGCACTGGTAGACATGGTAACCAGAAAATCAATGGTGTACATGGCAGCTACACCATAGCATTGGCAATGGCAACCACTTTAACTTTATTACCCGATTTATTCATAAATGTAAGGCGATTCGCGTAATGTCCCTGCTATTTTTGTCCGATTTTAACAGAACTTGCACCTGTCAGACATATTTTCTTTAAAAAAAAACACCCTCAAACACAAAACTCACAAAAATCCGTCCAGCAGGAGACTAGATGTTCCATGTGGGGCGGATGGAAAGACACAGACAGACATGACAACGCCGTCACTTTCCGCAACTCTGCGAATTCGGCTAGCAAGCGATCTCTCAGTTGTACGAACGTATGAACGTAGGGACGTATGAAGGTATGAATATATATATGTGTTGCACAGGTCCCTGCCAGAAACAAGAAGAGTATTGACACATATCAGTGGGTAGATCATAATCATCGTCGTCCTCGGCTGTACAAGTCATAAAGCTCCTTCGCCTTACTCAGGAGTTCCCTCCACTCTCTTCGACTCTCGGCTAATGCCCGCCAGCTCCTTACTCCCAGCACCCTTACATCCTTCGCCAATTCATCTATTCACGTGGTGCAGGTCTTCGCACTTGCCTTAGTCTTTCAGGCTGCATATACATGTACATCGGTCTCCTAGGCACACAAATCTCCATTCTTACCACACGAACAGCCCACCATAGCCAAGCAATACTAATTGATACCGTGAGCCTGGACCCTTTAAGGAGGTTGTAGAACTCCCTGTTGGATCCACACCTCCATGATCTATGTACTCTAGATTAGTAATTGGGTTCGAGCCCTTACGGTCCCGATGCGCCGAGGTCTTAAAACAGGCTCTTTGTGCCTCATAATCTGATACTAGATTAGGGTAACCCTGCTCCTTTACTAATGTTGGGATGGGTCTCAGACTTAAGATTCTTAAGATCCTCAGGGTCCAAGAAGAAAGAACCCAGATACGCATGTACGGGTGAAGCTAAGGCTTCACACTCACACAGGATATGGTGTGAGGTTCCTTCTCCTGTACCACACTTCTTGCACGTGAGATTATTAATCATCTCCATTAAATAGAGATTTCTTCTCAGGGTGTTATGTCCGGTAAGAAGGCCAGGAATACCCCTGGATTGTGTCCTGTTAAGGGACAGTAACCTGGTCTTTGTAGTCGGACTGGGATCCGAAATCAGTGTTCGAGCCTGTTTCTGAGTACTGCCAGGACCACGCCACATTGCCAAATTGTGTTTACCCACCCAGTGTTTTATCTTATTTTTAATATTCTGCCTAGAGTCCCGCAAGGACGGCTCAGCTCCAACAAATTTTTGAACACAACCGCCTCTTGAAACCTTTCGGCGATTTCGTTTGCTCGTACCCCAGCATGTCCAGAGATCCAATACAGCGTCACAGTGTGCCGGGTAGAGATATCTATGTCCAGAATAGGGCCTTATATTCTTCGAAATATTTTCCTTTCGAACACATCCACCATTTTCTCCTCCGTTCCGCATAAAGCCCAACAGTCTCTCACGGGCACGCTGTGGCTCGGTTCGTTGAGGCACTGCGATACAAGCTGCAAGGTAGCGAGATCGATTCCGGTTGGAATCACTGGAATTTTTCATTGAGATAATCCTTCCTGTCGCACTATTGCCCTGGGGTCGACTCAGCCTCTAACACGAGAGTGCCAGTAAAATCTCCCGGTGGTAAAGGCGGCCAGTGCGTAGGGTTAGCAATCTTTAGAGCTTCATGTGCCGACGGTCTAGAAATTCTGGCAGCTTCAACTTCCTGGAGCCCTGAGGGTCTGTCCAGGACTGTAAATGGATAGCTTTAACTTTGGCTTTACTTGTGTCGTACGTTGTAATATATTTGTCGTTCCAGATACAAAATTAGATTGAAAAAGCTTCTGGAGACTATAATAAAATCTATTTGCTATGGATAATCTGTCCCGAACGTCTTGTGTCGTATCTTCTTCTGTGTGTGCAGGACATTGTGGAAGGTGGAAGGTGGACACTGGTGATACAAAGGATACCAAACACATGAAGGGATAAAGCGAAGATGATAAGGAAAATAAGGACGGTCTCAATGTCATCGCACATTCGACTGATTTCCTTTACGGTCCTTGTCCAATCCGTGAGTCTAGCTTACCAAACCCTGTCCTAAGAAAACGTTGACAAACGGGCACAGCATCTGGGTGCAATGTACAAGGGTGATTATCGTAATACCGGCCTATCTGTTACTGATGTACCGTGGAGGAATGGGTGCAGCTAATTGCTCTATCGGTCTCGGAGCTACCTACTGGACTGAATAGGTAAGACAACCGGAAGGAAGTTATCAACCAGAACTGTCAGCACAGTGCTGCCGCCTGCCGCTCAGGAGCAACAATCAATCAGACGGCTGGCTTCAGTCCACACAGTGAATCTGGTCCAGACCTGTTAAATGAGGTGGACCGCGCAAGCTTCAGTATTTACAAAATTTACTTTCCCTGTCATAATTTTACTGCATAACACCCCCAAGAAATTCTGCAAATTTAAAATGACGGAATACTTCATACGTTCTGGCGTTTTAAAGCATTGAAATATGCACAGAGGAGGAAACATTTGGGAATGTAGTACCATATGTAAAGGTCAATTTGGAATTTGGGTATGGCACGTGACCTGTTTCGAGAACCGCGCCCTTCTGAGTTATCGCGCACCGGATAGCTCTAACTTCTTACCGACGTTTCGGGACAACCTATCGATTCCATCATCAGGGGTCAAGAAACCACATTTTTGTCCCCAAACGTCGGAAAGAAATTACCAATACTCGCAGAGTAATAACCTAGAAGGAAGCAATTTTCATCTGCTTCGCGGCGCAAGCCTGAAATCGCGCACAGTAGCCATGTTGCGAGTTTTAAAGGTCAGTTCTGGACCGAGAAGCTCCGTCGTCCTGGAAGACTGACAAAGACAAATGTTGCATATTAGCAGGGTCCCTATTTCGATTCCCGGAGTGAGCATCTGCTCTCCAAGGTGTTTCCACTTTTCAGATAATACTTCAGATTATTACTTGTATTATCAACAAACAACTGCCTTACATAACTTTCACATAAAGCATTTTAAAAACACTTAAAATCACTCCGACGTGTTTCGATCTTGTCAGATCATCATCAGGGAGCTTTGTTGTTTCTTGCTAAAGTTATATTACAATATTCACAATTTAATTCGTTTTTGCAAACAAGGTGTTGTGGCAGCATGTCATGTTGTGTAGGAATGTGGTGTAGAGAGAGCAGTTGGCTAGGTGTGCGTCGAGCATACGACGCACACCTAGCCAACTGCTCTCTCTCTCTCTACAACACATGTAAGTGCAATTGTTGGTTGATAATAGAAGTGATTCTACAAAAATTCACGGTGCAACAATAAGATTTATTTTCAGATAATTACTTTAGGTTCAAACACATCACGAACGTCACACATCCGTCTACATCCTCACGCTCATTTCAGTCCACTGTTCGCAATTTCGCGACCTAAAGCAGCGTCACCGAACTTCGCCGACGAGTTTGGAGCATTCTCGATTCGTTTTTGGGTGGGCCCGGGTTCATACCTCAGCCCGGACCCCTTATCCTACCAGATTTTCGTCACTCCACGCGCCCTTCGATGAAAAGGCCAGGGTAATAACAAAATTAAGCCACAATCTTCTCCTTCTAAACCACGTTCAGTTAATTACGCACTTTCGCTCGACGAAAACCATTTTGCATTACGAAGCGGTCGTTAAATAAAGTATAAACGTGAGTTATACGATCTTCGTGACAAAATAATAATAATAATATTTATTAACTGCGCTGTGCTACAAATCGGAAGGTCGCTGGTTCGATCCCAGATGGTGTCAGTGGATTTTTCATTGACATAAAATCCTTCCAATCGCACTATGGCCCTGGGGTCGACTCAGCCTCTAACAGAAATGAGTACCAGTAGCATTTCCTGGGGGTAAAGGCGGCCGGTGCGTAAGGCCGACAACCTACCGCCATCCTGCACCGTTGTCACGAAATCTGGGAGCCTTAACTTCCTGTAACCCTCTGGGCCTGTCCAGGCCTGTAATGGGACTGCTTTGCTTTATTTATTAACTGCAATTTGGTTGTCACCCGGTGACAATGGTTATTTTACATACATACAAAATATGAAATTGGTTAATACTAAATTTAATTCAGGAGGGCTACATGAGAAGCATGTAGTGGCAACTTGGAATGTTAGGAACCATCTCAGCATTTGCTTTTAGACACAGGGAAACCAAGAAAAACCTGTGTCGAGGTGGCCGGTCGCAGGACCTTCCGAGTACTGACTTCTAGCCAGCAGTCCGGCATCTAAAGTAAAACAAAACAAAAAAACCAGCAATGCACACACACAGTACAACAAATGCATATAAGATGGCAACAATACATACAAGACAACTACAACAATACACATGGCAATGTCCAGTTTGAAACCTGACATACATGATTCGAATCTCAGACGGTGCATTGATCTACTAATTAGGCCTCCTTCAAAAGCACAGTACATTCTCAGAACCTCAGAATCGTTCGTTTCATCAAAATACGTAGGCAGTATGCGCACAACCTAACATTATGACGCGTTCGCGTAATGTTTATACAACGTCGACAATCCTAACAGCATGATACCATTTCACTCGAAGCGAGCAGCGTCTGTAGGTAGATTTAATGTCACCGGGAAAGGGGGGGGGGAATAAACTTCAGTCATCATATAAAGTGACCAATTTTAACCAAATCTGGCACGTCCGGCAGATTTTCATAAAATGTTCCCAGTACCATACTGCGTGGAAATCCTTCCAGTATGAACCGCGCTGTGATTGCTCAAAAGCGGACGTACGGATACGAAGAAGCTGACAGGCGAGTTTCGCGACCACGCGACAGCTCCAATAAATTCCTCTCGTTTTACGTAACCCGCGTGTTAATATTCCCGGTTGCCCCAGACATTCGCTCCTTGCAGCTCCCCTCTAAATACCTTTCATATGATTTAATTTCAACACCCTACAACCCATCATACATTAATACCTTCGGTCCCCCCCCCCCCCCCCGCAACGACAAAAACGGCAAGACGACATTCGTATCAATTTTGGTTTGAACTGAAACTGATTTTACGAATCTGCACTTTCATTAATTAGGACCCCGTGAAAGGCACATCTGTATGGAGAACTGATATAATTGGTTTTGACACTACATGCCATTACTGACCAAAAGTGTTCGGTCGACAGAAGAATTAACAATCAGTACAACCTTCTGATAAGAGAAAGTCACGGTGAACGATACAATTATAAAATTACATTCGGTTTGAAGGAAAGGTAAAAGGTAAGGGAAGACGAGAATTAAGATGTAAGCGGCTACTTTTGTCTTCCAGTTTGCTATCCAAAAATTTAAAGATTTCGATATGCAGAACTATAATTTTGCCTGTTGTTTTGTATGGGTACGAAACTTGGTCGGTCATATGGAGGGAGGAACGTAGGCTGAGGGTGTTTGAGAACAGGGTGTTGAGGAGAAAATTTGGGCCTACGAGGGACGAGGTAATAGGGTAGTGGAGAAAACTACACAATGAGGAGCTTAAGATAGGCGTATACAGGGCTTTGGTGGGGAAACCTGAGGGAAAGAGCCACTTGGGAGACCCAGGTGTAGATGGGGATATAATATTAAAATGGATCTTCAAGAAGTGAGTCGGAAGGAGTATTGACTGGATTGTTCTGACTATTGATATGGACATGTGGCGGGCACTTGTGGATGCGGTAATGAACTTTTGGGTTCCATAAAATGCGGAGAATTTCTTGACTAGCTGAGAACCGGTTAGCTTTTCAAGAAGGACCCCGCTCCACTGAGTAATTAAGTAAGGAAATAAGTAAGTGGCTACTGGATGTCCTACGGGAAAAGAGAAGATTTTGAATTTAAAGTAGGAAGCACTATATCTTACGCTGTGGAGAACTCGTTTTGAAAGAGGCTATGGACCTGTAGCAATAAAGAGACTACGCAGTGAAAGAATCGTTTGGACATACATTGCACTTCGACACTTGATCTGGGGACCAAAACATAATTCTGGTTCCATTTATCGCCGAGGGCTGCGGGGCGCACACCACTGGAAATTAGTATAAAAGAAGACTGTTTTAATTCACGTTGTGGTTTAAAGATCTTTATTGAATACCAAAGCCTTAGCATCTGAAAGCTTCCTTCTGCAGAAGGAACAACCTCGTACAGAGGAATTGATCCGTCAGCTCGCTGCATAACCCTCAGCAACAGACACAAGGGAACTTCAGAGCGATTCCCCAAAGACAAAGCAGAAACTGCGGGAGGGTGAGTTTTATATGTAGAAGCTAACAGAGCAATCGATCACGGGCCCGGGGGTTGGATGTCTGCTCTTCATCAACAAGGTGCTGAAAGTATCCCAAATTAAATTATCACCGAGTCAGCTTAGGTTTTCTCTCTCCCCATGGTTTTTCGAGTTACTCCGTTCTAATACACCGAGTACGTCCATCGATCGAGGGAATAGTGTTAGGTTCAGACAGAAACAAAGTGAAACAAACCACGCATCCTGAGACGAAAAAAAAAATTCGGTGATTTAAGGCAGTTTAAATACTACATTATAACAAGCTGTGGAACGTACAGGTCTGGGAAGAAATACTCAACGTTATTCAACTGAGAATAAACGCATTCCACGACAGATGGCACCCGCGTCTCATCGATCATCCTGCCATCTTAAAGAAGGTGACAGTACTATGTCTTCCTGACAGCTGTTTGCATGCCCGTAGAACATAACATTTTGTAACCTCTGGTATTCGGTTACGCGGCGATACAGATAAGAATGTACGCTTGTGTGTGGAAATTAAATGGGGCGGGGGAGGGGGGGTTATGCTTGATAACATTAAGCATGAAAGTGCGCCAGAAGATAGAGACAGAGGACCAAATTACGTTAGCATCATCACGACAGCACGGTTCTAACATTCAATCCAGTTCCGCGTTCAGTGCCATTTAATCTCGTCCTTGCGCAATCTGTCCTCAACAAAACACCAACTCTCACCTCACTGTTTCCTCGTCGCAAGTTTCGACCACTTCTTTTTATTAACTAAAAATCTTTAACAGAATAAAAACTTGTTCAGATTATAATTCTTCCATTCTCTGGCAAATATGTTTTTTTTTAGCCGAAAGTTAGAGACTATTTAAATAACTCACTGACATGCTCCTTCGACTTTGATCTGAGATTATTTAACCCAATTCACATTCTCGTATTGTCCATATTAATAGCATTCAGGACCCAGTCTCAGTAAAGAGTGCTTCTCAGAATTCCACCTACGAACTTGCTTGTACTTCCGACGGCAGATCTTCAGTAGCTGTAATCCATCTGTAACTACAGCACCTGAAGTATCTACGATCTCACACATAACTTCATTCTTCACGTTACAATAAATTAACGAATTTGCAAATGCTTCCTCCAGCCTCCTTCACAAGTTCAAATCCCGGCCAGCCCTCCGGCCGTATTTGCTGGGATAACCATTTTACTCAGTCGCTCCTGTCATGTGGACATATAGTACCTCAAACAAGGCCACGACAGCAACCTACAAGATCCTTACCTTTCATTATCAATTAAGCATCCTTTACTTTGATGTTACACAGAATTAGTTTTTGACAGCGTCGTTAAATAAGCAACAAAAATGAATGAACGTAAAACAAAATACAACTTCTCAGAGTCCAACGGATAAAAAGAGCAAAGCAATCAACATAAAAATGTTCTATTATGAAAAAATATTTGTTTTTATACAACGCTACATGTTTCGACAACGAGGATCATCATCGGGAGTAGATTTATAAAATGATCGCGGTTAAATATAAAGAATTCTCAACCCTAAGAAAAAAAAATCGTTTTTCAAATTTTTCTCAAATTCAATTACATTCTTTTGACCCGTCATGACCGTTGTGTTATATATGCAGTTGAGGAGGGGCTTTTGTTCAAGTCAAAACACAACTAAGTTAACAAAACACAACTAACTTAGTTGTGTTTTAACTTGAACAAAAACCCCTCCTCAACTGGAGTTACATAGTTGCATCAAAAATCCAACTAACGCAGCCTAGCTACATATAGGCCTAATGTAAAATGTAAAGCAATCCCTGCACATGCCTGGACAGACCCTGAGGGTTCCAAGAGGTTGAGGTTCCAAGAATTCAGGACAATCGGCATATGAAAGTGGCCAGGTTGCCAGCCCTATGCACCAGCCGCCTTTACCCACCAGGAAATATTCCTGGTACTCATTTCTGACAGAGGATGAATCGACACAATGGCCACAGTGCGGCCGGAATTATTCCAATGACACCATCGGGAATCGAACCCACGACCTTTCGGCTTGTAGTGCAGTGCCTAAAACAATTGTGCTACCGCCTGCCATAGACCTAATGTAAAAAATTACAGTTTTTATTACATGAAAGCTGTTTTCTTATGAGATCAAATAATGTTTCAGTAAAGGTAGAGGTAAAGCAGTCCCGTTACAGGCCTGGAGTAGCCCAGAGATTTCCAGGAAGTTAAGGTTCCCAGATTACATGAAAACGGCATAGGATGGTGGTAAGGTTGTCAGCCTTACGCACCGACCGTCTTTACCCCGCAGGAAATGCTCCTGGTACTCATTTCTAATAGAGGCTGAGTCGACCCCAGGGCCATAGTGCGATCCGAAGGATTTTATGTCAATGAAAAATCCCAATGACACCATCTGGGATCGAACCAGCGACCTTCCGATTTGTAGCACAGCACCTTAACCACTGTGCCACCGCGGTCCCCCTAAATATGTTTCAGTATCACAAGTATAATAAAAACAATAAACATTTTACTACGAACTCAGTAAAAATTCTGTCTACATTTATGTATTGCATTGTATTGTATTGTATTGAGAACCAAGTCTGTCTACATTTATTTATTGTACTGAGAACCAATTCTGTCTACATTTATGTATTGTATTGTATTGAGAACCAAGTCTGTCTACATTTATGTATTGTACTGAGAACCAATTCTGTCTACATTTATGTATTGTATTGTATTGTATTGTATTGTACTGAGAACCAATTAGTCGTCTTGTCTTTTTTATAACATTGCATAGATCCGATCTTACTCTTTGTATTAGGATTATAGCGAGCCCACTTGTACTGTGACCCTTTGCATTATCATCATCATCATCATCATCATCGGCTCTACAGCCTAGGGTGGGTCGTGGCTTCCTCAAACAAACGTCGACAGCGACCTCTATCCTGGGTATCCGCCGGCCAATTTCAACAACCCAGTATGTATAGATCATATGAAGTTTGCTGCTTATATGGCTTTTCCTTTTATCACATTCTTTAATGTTCTTTTCGTTCCATTTTTTGTCATATTATATATGGTTGTATGTTTTCTATGTTTTTGTTTAATTTTGTAAATTATGTATGTTGTATTGTTATGTTTATGTAATCTTATTGTTATGTATGTCCTGTTCTGTGTATTCTGTTTTCATCGTGCCAACTGACAATCTTCGGCTATCCTGACTGAGGTTTTTCCGTGCTTTTTTCCTCAGTTGTAAGGGAAATGCTAGGGTATAACTCGCAAAGACGGGACACGGCCCGCATTCTTCCCAATTGGGCGATAATTTTTACGCGGTTAGTTCATCGTTAATTTTAGTTTGACTGCCCTGGACTCGAATCCCAGAAAGCTTTCCAACCTAAGTTGTTAACTGTGTTGTTCTATTTATTGCTTGTGTGTAAATGTGTACTGCACTACAGCCACTGGGTGTGAACCCAATTGCAGTTAACAAATATATCATATCATCATATCCTTGAGTCTTCCTCTACCCCGTCATTCCATCTTGATTTCGTTCGGCCACATCACCGTTGACCTCCACGGTTTGTCCGTAGGTAATTCGTTGTCACCCATTCGCACTACATGGCCCGCCCACCTCATTCCACCGGATTTTATTACTTTTACTGTACTTAGTTCATTGTAAAGCTCTTCTATATCTGTACTGTATCTCTTCCGCCACTGCCCTCGTTCGCATATTGGACCATATAATCTGCGAAGGACTTTCGTTTCGAAAATACTCTGTCTTCTTTCACCATTAATTGTCTTTTTTTTCGTAGTCCAGGTGGCCCTTTGCATTAGCACACGATAAATGAAGAGAATGTAATTATTGCTGGCATGATCGGAAGAGGACATCAAAGTCCCCACAGTAAAAGCGCCCAGTCGCCCTTCTCCTACAACAATCCCCACCCGGACTAATAAGTGGTCGAACCTCAAACCATGTGATATTGAGCTGGCGACCGGAAATGATGGACTGAAGTAGTCACATTCTGTCTTTTCCAATTATATACACACCGCAGTCCCATATAACTCTGCTACCATCTCTACCACGACGAGTCGTACGGCTAATCTTTGCGTGATTTCTGACTGTCATTTGTATCGATTCACCCTACTGACATTCATTGAGATGAAGATGATACAGATATTGTCTGTCCCGATTCTATCAGTGTAGTGGTAATAAAACTTCCATATTTCCGTCCAGCAGTCCGCTAAATGGCCCTGTGTTACAAGCATTTTATATTGAAGTCTTTCGGTCGCTACTCTGTCATACATTCCACTCCTGGTCTGTCGTTGCTAAGCAACCTGCAATACTCTCTGAATGACAAAAAGCCGATCAGAACAAGAGTGCTATATGAAAGAAAAAGTGACACTCCTCGTTCTTTTTTTTAGCATTATCCATATTCCGTGTAATGGGCCGACTATATGGTATTTAACCCTTTAAGGACGAGACCTATCAGTGTTATATAAGGAGTCAGTGCGTACCGAGCTGTAAACACTCTCCAATTCGGTTATAAAACCCAGTCTGTTAATGGCGTATAAGAAAAGAGTTACGGTTTTTTGAGATCCATACAAAACACACAAATGCAATGTAATCACCATGCAGAATTTTCGAAAATACGTAAAGTAACCAGCAGAATTTAAAAGGTTAATACGGATAAAGTTAAATTTGCAAGTGCCCTAGAGAAAAGGGCGATCTAAAAACTAAAAAAAAAAAACGCAAACAAATCAACGTAAAATAGAAATTTGCTGTTACATGCGCAATGCACTTTGAAGCTCCCACATTTCATGACAGTCGGAGTATGAAGGTGGTAGAGTTGTCTGCCCTAAGCATCAGCCGCCTTTAACCCCCAGGAAATATTCCCGGTACTCGTTTCTGTTAGAGTCTGAGTCGACCTCGGAGCCATAGTGCAGCCGGAAGGATTATGTCAATGAAAAACTCAAATGCCACCACCAGGAATCGAACCCGCGACCTTCCGTCTTGTGGCGCAGTGCCTCAACCAAATACACCACCGCGATGGGCTGTCCCGAAATGTTGGTAACAAACTGCCAATCCACGATGAATAAAATCCCACAACACAAAACATCTAATTGGTTGTAAACGTATAAAAGGAGATATTCCGCGTTGTGTTGGATTTCCATTTATTGAAATAAAGTTGTTTATTTCGGTACAAAGTCGCAGTTATGATAAATACATTGTGCATGCTTCGAAAGATTCTTGCAATAAGTAGCGATTATTTCGATAACTGAAGGTCCTCACAGTGGTTCTATTTGAAATTCAGTTCTCCTGGGATGTTGCGCCAAGTCAATTGAAGAAAAAGACGCTAAAATCCTTGGAAAAGCCGGTAAACATTTACCAGTTGACAAGGCAAGAATCAACCCAGGCGACCTGAAAATCTCCACTAACACCCCAGTGACGAGCTTTAATCTAGAAATACAAAATATCCTGGGGCTCGACGTTGTAAGATTTCGAAATTACAAAGTCATATCCCCCCA
>Ga0136643_10003394_pt1 | contig 21478 bp, 9 predicted proteins | sample TergutLab28metaG_FD_96883 | JGI IMG/M metagenome (GOLD analysis project Ga0136643, IMG submission 96883) | Labiotermes labralis P1 segment gut microbial communities from Petit-Saut dam, French Guiana - Lab288 P1 (version 3) (version 3) | ecosystem: Host-associated > Arthropoda: Insects >...
ACACACACACACACACACACACACACCTGGTAGGACTCCTCTGAATGAGTAATCAGCTCTTCAAAGAGGCTGCTACCTACACAACACACAACAAAAACAAGACACAAACATCTGAGCCCTCAGCAGAATTTCAAGCCACAATCCTAGCAAATGAGCAGCTGCAGACCTAAGCCTCAAACAGCATGGCTACCAGGACTAGCACTCTGTATATTTCTCTCTGGTTTAAATTACGGATGTTTGTTACAAATATCACAAACCAGTCCTTCTGTAACCCACTTAGACTTTCCAGGATGGAAAGTTTCATAACTTCTGAAATTAAAGAATGTGCATGGAGGGCAGACGACGTCTAATCATGGTCTGAAGTGGGACCACTCTAAATAAACTTTGATAAAGCTATTTACAGCTACTGCAACATTGGTTCAATGTTAACTGTTGTTCATATCTGATGACAACAGGGAACAAAATAATCCATATCCATAGTTCCTATACACTGAACTGCTTTATATGTACTGTTACTTTAATATCTCTGGTGCATTTTATATTTACAGCCAGCAGCTTTAAAGTAGGTTTATGAATGCAATACAAACTCAGAAATAAGAACTTGATAAAGTATTTAATTTCGCTTCATAAGTTGTGAAAACCATCTCCTCCTATCTGCATGGTCAGATGTGCGAAGTGTCCTTCCAAACAGCCACATCCACTTGTTGGTGCACGTGGGCTGGTGTGGCTCAGGGTGGAATAATTTCAGTGACCAAAGTTATGACATTTGCTATTCGACAGTTCACCTCAAAGGCAGAAACGTTTACACTCAACTTCAAACCATCACCCTTAGTTAAAACTGTAACCTGGCAATCTCATGTCAAAAATAACAGTGACTCTTCAAAGACTACTTCCTGAATCCACTGGATGTGGTGACTTCAAAACAATGTAAGTGGGCTTCGTTACTGCAGTGTCTGCAGTCTCTGGGAAACAAAATATTCAACATGTGGGTCACTTCCTCAGAAATACGGTGTGACAACCACCTGGTCCATTTCTTGGAGCAGCCAAACACAATATTTCACTGCCTTCTTTGTTGCTAATTTTAACAGTACAAAATTGTTTGGCTCAAGTGACTGGCTAAAGCAGTCCACTTCATCTTCCAAATCATCTTCCTCTGTAAATTCGTTGGTTTTGTGGGTGGTAAAACCTGAATCACACATGTCATAGTCTATTAATAGTGTTTTGTAACACATATTTTGACTTTCTGCCTAGGTTTAGATCGGGAGTCCCACTTGGTATTTTCTTGGGAGAAAGATCTTGAATATGTTGCTTCTCAGAAGTCAAGAGTCAGAATTCTTAAAATTCCCTTCAGCTGTTCTCCACTTTTACTTATGCTGGGTGCAGCCCTTGAATATGGATGAACCTGTTATGGGGCCACTTTGTTTTCCAAAGAGCTGCCTACTTGTGCCATAATTTATGATGTGCTGTTAGAACTCCCACCACATCTAACAGATGCCACTTTCAAATCTTCATCACTAAAAGCATTCCTTGAAAAAGGCCAAATACCAGAATTTTCGAACACAGCCCAAGTATTCTTCACAATATACGAAACCGCAAGTCCAGGGGTGATTATACTTGTGAGATCAAGAACACAGGTTTTTTTTTTTCCAGGACTGGCCTTCATCCAGTCATTTTGTGCAACAGTGTATTTTGCCTTAAGAGGCCCCAAACATCAAGAGGCAGCAGGTGATGTGTTCAGTGCGGTGGAAAAGTGGCACAGAATATTTTGCTAAAACGAGGTAAAAAGCCAATGGAGAGCATAAATGCCACGTGGCTATAGCATACCCTTTCACTGAGAGCACTAACAAATTTCATTATTTACAGCAGTATAGACTAATATATTCTGCATTCTGTTTTGTGTTACAGTTATAAACAGATTTGTTTTCAAATGTTTTCTTTAAAGACAATACATCCACAAATATAATATGATTCATAAAATAAGTATGACATTACTGCTGTTCAAATGTGCCCATCACGTCATTAGACATCACTACATACCATTACACTTCACTGGTTATGATTATCTTCCCTGAGTATGTAAGTGACAGCTTAAGAACTCACTTCAACACTGTAGGGGAAGTGTTTGCAGCATACTTTGACAAAATAATGCAGGCTTACAAGTGACAGCAAAAAAAATAATATATATACCTCACAATAAACGACAACTCCATCACAGTCTGACAATGGTGCAACTGACCTGCACTCTCTGTGACATGAAAGGCCTATGGTTCCTTGACATCGCAACAGTGGTTTTCGGAAAATTTTCAAAATAACCTCATGAATTAAAATGTTTAAACGTGTCCACCTCACCCCTCACTCATTTAATAAAGGGCAAAACCTTTTCATAAAATATGTATGGTGGGGAGTAAGATAGGTGGTGCTTCAAGAGTGGCTTAAGTGCAGGACTTTGTTCTTTCTGGTTCATTGTTTAATGTGATAATGAAAAGAGAAGGTAACAACATCCCTGTGCTTAATTAAGCATCATGCACTGAAGGTACATGAACAGCAGAGATATACCCCACTCATACTTAAGCTTGGTATTAGGTGGAAGTGTTTGGTGAGCTACACTTACACTAGGAAAAGAAACCCTGCTACCCACCGAATAGTAAAGCTGAGTTTGCCCCACCTCCAGTCTGAATGCCTTGGATTATGATAAGAAAGAGAATACTACAAACTCAGAAAATGTTCTTCTGTCTCATTTAGCAAATTCATTATTTTTATACATGTGCCAATCATTTTAACTTAAAGAATTTAAAGCAACTGAAGTGTCACTGATCTTTACAATTTGCAAATATTCATTAAAGAATGAGATGTGCATGTAAATTTTTTAACTCCACTTAGCCAAGAGACCTACTTTGAAAGATCTTGCCACATCTGCCCATTCCTGTGAAATTACATATTCATTTTTTTCAGTATGAAAGGTTAATATATGCAGTTTACTTGTTAGACAACTTATGGCATACGTCAGCATGGAAATTTTGTAATAATTTTGTGGTATTTTTAATTGCTATTAGATAATACACAGGTCTTATACACAGGGTGACAAAGAGCAGTATGTCTATGAAATAAAACTTAGTTACTGTAAATTCCAACGTGTCAAAAAATAAACTGCTACTCTTGACATGTTTGCTTCAGAACCCCCTGTTTCTGAAAAAATTCAAGGCAATATGAAAGGTGCATTTACCTGTAAAATTTAAAAATACACATGCAATGTTTTGATAAAAGGCTGTCTTGAAATCCAGTCCCTCTGCTGTTAACCACATTTGAATAAAATTAAATATTCTTGTTGCTAATAGGAAGGAAAACATATAATCGTGTAATATGATAAGCAAACTCCGCTAGATTTGAAGTCTTCACAGTGGTGAAATTGAGGATTCCATTCTTCTGGGATGTAATACTGCAACACTGGGACAGCAGTGGCCTACTACCGTCATCTTCAAGGCTCCAGCAGTTCAAGCAGATACATTTGGAGCTGCTAACCCAGTGGCACAGAATCATATGTCAGAAGAACATAGCCCTCAACTGTGTGAAGTGAGTTAAGCAGGCAGGACTGGCTAGTCTCACCTTCCAATTAATCACATTTGTGACACTTAAATATTATTAATGTTAATGACCAATAGTGTTACTTTAAAATTATGGTAGTATGGGAAAAGTTACAGCTTTTAAATTCAGTACAAGACAATATACCTTTCCTGTCAGCACAATTTACCCAATTTCAGGTTACACTGAGTGATGCATTTGAAGCTGGTTCTTATCCACATAGTATTGCACTGACCTGGTGCAGCCTTGGCATACATATTGTTCATATCATCAGGTGTATATTTGTTCTTCTTTGGAATTCCTCCCTGACCACTGCCAGCCATGGGACAACCAGAGAGGGAGCGGTGCGTGAGGAACGAACCATTGATGTGCCCTGTACCGTCACAGCCGGGTGTTGGACAGTTAACTCCCTCAAACTTCATGGCAGTGGCTGCTGCTACAGCTGCTTTGTGTTGTTCAACTGTTCCTCCATTCTCCAGGACTCGCAGTTTGTTCCGATTTGCTATAGGACACCCTGATGCACTACGAAATGGAATGAAACCTGATTATCATATCATCTCAATGCTACATGTAATACAATGAATATAACGTCCATTTTCATTTGTGTACAACTAAACCCTGTATCTTCTTAGGATTATCTGCTTCCTGGACTTTGACAATTGTCTAATAACAACCAAACCTGGACTGAATCCATTTCTATTCTCATGTGAGTAGGTACCTCCCCACCCCTTCACCTCAGGCTGCGAAAGGATTCAGTCTCTGAAATCCGTGTTATGTTGGGAATAACAGACATGGGTGCAATTTAGAAACCCAATAATGGCGAGTGTAATATACCATCACTAGAACCCTTAGCACATAAACAAATTTCTACTTTCCTTTATAGATAGATGATGCATGTTCCAGAGCTGCTAGCTGAATGTTTTCCACTTTCTTAGTAACAACACATATATATGTTTAGAATAACTGTATAGCCTGGGCTTATAATGAACTCACTACATATTCTGCATGGTTACAAGTTTTGGAAAAGTAAAAGTAAAGTGGTCCCTGTGCATGCCATAAGGCACAATGAGGAGTGAAGATACAGCTCTACTCATCCTTAACCTTGGCATTAGGCACAGATGAGTGGTCAGCTTCATGCCACAGGCCACTTTACTGTGCCTTGGGGAAACAGCCTGCACCAAACCTGTTGGAAATGATATGGGAAAGGCCTCACAGCCAGTCTGGATGCTTTCTGAGAAGACAACCATCTCTTGCTCCTGCTGTGAATCAAACAATTCGTCTTCCAGCCTGTAGCCTACTTACTAACTGAACTAATGCAGTTACCAAATTCAGGAGAGGTATTTGGATATCAAAAACCTTTTGTGCTGTGGTCATCTCAAGGTAAAAAGCACAGACTTTATATTATGTCTTTTATGATTTACAAACTGCCTTACTGTGGTAAACCGGACATCTTGATATTAAATTCTTAATTCTGAACAGACAACTCATTATCACTCTAATGGCATATGACATGGGAAAAATTACTTAGTGCCCTTAAATTGTGATTGACTAATTAAGACTGCCATTCTTGTTATGGACAGCAAGGAGAATATTCCTTTGAGAATTCACATTTTATATGAGTGTGGAACCTCTGTCTAGCGCAGTGGTTACATCTGAAGCACACAGAATCCTGTTGGTGCCTGCCAGAGTTTCTGAGTAACCTGCAACCTACACCTTCAGAGCACCATCAGCCAGAAGATGGAGGCATCAAGTTCCTAAGAAACATGGTTAACTATCTATGAAATTACACACAGGGGATAAAGCAGCCATAACATGAAAGTTATCACATGCCTTCATCTACTTTTTGGCATTAAACATGCATGCAGCTATACCTGCACTTCCTGGTATGACTGAACCATGTGGTGCCTAAAAAACACAAGGGCAAATTCATCTCACCTTTACTTTTTGAAAATCTCAGATGTCACAAATAGACCTAAAATGTGTACTAATTAGATGCACATGCAAACATGTGGACATGCTTTGCCACATACATATTTGGAACCGAAAACTAGGAAGGACACATGGTGCGCTGAAGATCTATGTCCAATATGACACAGTTTACAGCATAAGCCAAAATAAATGTGACAGAATGTAATTTATAACCAACATTCAGAACAGAGTCAATAAAATCTCAACAGCTGCATCCTCTGACATTGCAAACTTATCCCACTAACCTCTGTGACACAAGAACACGTAAGTATATCTCAACAGCTGCATGCTCTAGCGCTACACACTTATCTCCCCCCCCCCACACACATACACACACACACACACACACACAAACAACATGTATCTCAACAGCTCCATGCTCTGGTACTACACACTTATCCTACCTTCTGTGAGACAAGAATTTCCCTGTTGCATGTCCAGATCCATCACATCCGGGAATGGGACATCTGGATTAGTAGAAGGGAAAATGTTTGTGAGAAAAGGAGACAGTTCATAGTAAAGTCCCAATTACATTAAAAGTTGTGGGGAGGAAATGTAGTTGAGTATAGCTACATCAGTAATTATAACGCCTGTTATGAAAGTTTAAAATTACTCACTTAGTTATTTATTCACTCTATGGAGCAAAGTCTTTCTCAAGAAGCTAACTGGTTTTTAGTTAGTCAAGAAAAACCCCACATTTTATGGAACCCAAAGGTTCATTACCACATTCACAAGTACCCACCACCTGTCTCTATCCTGGGTCAGCTTGACCCAGTCCATACCACTATATCCCACTTCCTGAAGATCTATCTTAATATTATCATCACATCTACTCCTTGGTCTCCCAAGTCGTTTCTTTCCCTCAGGTTTCCCAACTAAAAGCCTCTATACACCTCTCCTTTCCCACATACACCCATCTCATTGTTCTCAATTTTATCATTTGAACAACACTGGGTGAGGAGTACAGATCATTAAGCTCCTCTTTATATAGTTTCCTCCACTCCTATTTAAAATTACATATGGAAATCACGTCTTTATTTATCCAACTGAATGCACAATTATACTGCTCTACAAATGTTAAAACTTTACACTAAAATTTACATTAAAATGCTTGTGAGTGTGGTAGGGAACCTTTGGGTTCCATAAAATGCGGGGTCTTTCTTGACTAGCTGAAAACCAGTTAGCTTCTTAAGAAAGACTTTGCTCCATGGAGTGAGTAAATAAGTAAGTAAGCAATAAGTAATTAAGCAAGTAATTTTAAGCATTCATAACAGCATTTTAATGTAAATTTTAATGTAAGTTTTAACATTTTTAGAACAGTCTAATTGTGCATTCAGTTGGATAAATAAAGACGTGATAATATCACGATGCACGGTAAAACTGTAAAAATTACATATGGAAAATTATTGTGCAACAAATATTATATAAAATATGTCTGAGAAAGTCTGTGGCCAACATGAAACCATATTGACAAGACTGGAAAAACAATTCTACATAATTTTTTCCTCTTTGTATCTAAGCTACATGAAATGTAAGCTGAATTTATACAGTAAAAAATTCAACCTGTACTATGCGAGGTGCATACCGATTGAAACGGGGTGCGCATTATCATTTTGTGGTTGCAAGTCGATCCGTGATTTTCCCTTTTGCTGAAGCTATTTAAGTCGGCGCAGTCGGTTTAGCAAGTCGCTATGGGGTAGAAGGGCCGGGGTTCGAAAGCCAGAAGAAACGAAATTTTCTGTACCCTTCCAGACCAGCCCTGAGGCCCACCCAACATAAAATAAATAGGCCGGGGTGTGGCATTCAACACTACCACTCTCTAAGGCCAAGGTTGTAAGCAAATGCTTAGCGCGATACCTTTACTCCCCCCGTGTGTGCCCTCATGGCATATAAAGAGTGAATTTTACTTAAAATGAAATAGAAATCGTCTTCATGCATGGTACTTCAGTGCAGAGGGCAAGGACCTGCCGCTGGCACGCAGAGCAACGGCAGCGCATTTTGCGAACCCACTGACTGAAGTGTGAGTGGGTGGAGTTCACGCTCTAAAGGGGAAGATAATATTTTCCTCATGATCTTGTCTGTACCTCCACGGAGTTCTTTCATCTACTGACGATTCTGTACAGATAACGGAGTGCAAAGTTAACCGCTCGCATCTGTAGTAGACGGATAAAGTACTTGAAGATTTGCCACAAAGCGTACTGCACGCCATGTCACACAGTGTACAGGTAGGCGGGGATGATTCTGAAACACCTCTCCCATTTCTGAAACAATTCTCCCAGTTCTGAAACATCTCTCCCAATTCATTCCACGCTCGTCTTCCTTCAACGATCATCAGTAAATTAACTGCGGGAATACAGTTGGCAGACCATATATATAGACATCAGTCCCTATCTAGACAGCAGTCCGTATCTCGACAGCAGTCCAACTACCATTTTGTCCACCACAAACACTGTATGTTCTGGCCTGTGCTCGAAACTGGACGTCCGCGGTGAACGGTCATAATTCCCTTTAAACGAATTCATCATCTGTAACCATTTTTCGACTATAAAACGACTTTCAACGAACCTGTCCCTTCTAGGGGCTTTCTTGTTCGTAATACACATGAATGGCCTTCTGATGACAGCAGCATCATAATATGTAGTAAAAAGTCTGTTTATCTCTGTACTGTGCCAAATTTAGTTATGTCTCATATGAGTAATTTTTTAGCTGTTTATTAGTTGGCCCTAAATCTAGATAAAATGAATATACTAAAATGAATAACGAATAATTCTCCACATCATGCATTAAGTATCCTTTTTACAGAAGAACCGGTACACACAAAATGTCTTTCGTTTGCAAACTGATAACCACCTAACTGGAAGAATCGCACGGCTCAAAACGACTCCTCAGTTGCGTGGAGCATGTTATGTTATGCAGTTAGGTCTATGGTCCATATCATCAACATTAACACTCTCAAATAAATTTCTTCCGCTTACCGTCTCTCTATAATAAGTTATGGAACAATCAGCCGGGCTAATTTATCTGACAGTGGAAATATATTTAATTTAAAAAGAAAAGTCTTAGAATTAGGGTTGGTATAAATTATAGAACTTAATGTGGAAGCCCATTCCGGAGATTCGAGATTGCACTTGTTTCACGCCAATACAGGAATACTTTTTCATTAATGAACTTCAATGTAAACAATCTCGAAAATTTTCAAACAAATTAATCTTTACACAGTATTAATACAAGAAATAAGCACTTTCTTCACAGACCAAACTTCAGCTTCTCACGTTTTCAGAGAAGTGCATTCAATGGTGGCATCAGAATTTTCAGCAGTTTACAAACTTAGCCCCATTTCTTGTAGGAAAAAAACGCATAACGTACAGCAGGATTAAGAATAGACTTAAGTACACAATCCTTTTACTCTGTTGGTGAATTTAGTATGTTAAAAGATGATCCATAATCCTGTAAATGCAGTCGTTACAGTAGTGGTGTTTGTACTGTATTAATTCTGTCATGCACATTTTTTATATTATGTATGTTTATGGCTTATTCCACTCCCTACTGACATTTTGGTAAACTTTGAGATCAAGGGAAAGTATGCATTCATGCATGCATAAATATGTATTATGTTCGTAATTATGTATTTATGTATGATAAAACAAGGAGTTATGCATTTGTGCTGTGTAGAGCGAAGATGATCAAAATCCACTCACAAACAACCACTTATATAGCTACTGACATGACCTCTAACAGCTTCGACAGTTCGATGTCGCTGGGAAGGAAATTACCTGAGAGGCTCTGAATCCTGTCCGTCTCGGGGTTTACTCTTGGGCTTGTTGGCTCGCGGACAGCCTGACAAACTACGATGGGAAGAGTAGTTTCCGGTGACGTGGCCCGAGCCGTCACACCCGGGCGTCGGGCACTTGAGTTCCTGTGAGTGGGCTTGTATCTGCGTGCGATCCGCACGTGGGCAACCAGACAAACTGCGAACACACCAACAGTACGGGAAAGTTACAGTATCGCTACTTGCCGCTGGTCCTACCCGTTCCAAAGTGTTCCTTGACGAGCTACACCACCACAAGCATGACGTTGCTATCCACTAGTAGGCCTACTTCACACAGTGCACCTGCTCTCAGATGAGAACCAATTCCACTAACCGACGTTTCACGATTCCAGGGCAGCGTGGTTTGGAATTCCGGTCTTCAAGAATACGACGCGGCCTCACTGGTTATTCGAATATCGACGTTTCGAAGGAACGTAGTGCCTTCATAATGAAGGGTGTAGAGGTCCGAGAAAGATCCCAGACTTTTATACTTCTACAGCCTTGAAAATTAGAAATTACGCTCATTCGAAACGCAGGAATTGATTACCCAGTGAGGCAGTGGCACATCCTGAAGAAGGATATGCTCTGTTTACAAAACTTGGACACGGAGACACGGACTGTCTAAGCAAGGCTAGTTGATATTCAGGTGGTACCGAGAAGAAAATAAACACGTGAATGAAAAGTTCCTGCTATTTCAAATACATAAAAATATGAATTTACATGAAGTAATGAAACACAAGGCATGTAATTCACGTAGCAGAACAAATAATGCAGAAGGGCAGTGAGTGATACAATGTGCTGGATTTTAGTGCCTTGGTCACACACACACACACACACACAATTTACTTTTTCCCTTTTGTATTTGAGTTCCGATGTGATTAGAGAAATCAAACGACTGTAGAAAATTTTGTAATTCTAAATGTCACTATACAAAAAAGTTTGCTTTTAATCGATTAAAAGTATTCTGGGTTTGGCAGAGCTTTGGGCACAGCACTTAACGGAAATAAATTATGAATACGTAAGTTTTTAAAAAAAATAATTCATGCGTTGGCCTAACAGAACTGCTATGCGACTCCTCACCTTATGTCAATGCATTAATCAAATTCAGTCTGTGTGACCATAACAGCCACAGACACCTGGAATAACATTTGTCTTATTTCACATCACAGATAGAAAAAAAAGTGACTTCTTACAGTCACACTTTTCTTAACCAAGCCCTTGCCGTTCTCTACGGAGAAAACTAGTATTTAACAAATTACGAGGGTGCAAATGAGCAATCTGACAGTTAGGCACTGTCTTGTTCACTTTCAAATATGAATGAATAAAAGTGGTAATTTGGTAATTCAGTAACGCACAATTATACCTAAAATAAAATTACGTCACACGTAATTGAAATCAATTAATGAAATGGCGTATTGTCAGTTTTCAAAGAACAGCACTGTACCACTCACACAAACGGCCTTCGTCCTGCTTATTTACTGTAATCGCTGAGTGTAGAAATGCCAGCTAGTCTCATTACGGTCACTGTCGACATCATTAATTTTCTTATTCGAAACACTGAGGGTGCACTTACCAGTACGTGACTCTGTACTGTGGTAAAACATACCTCAGATTTCCTCTCACTGTTACGAACACAGAAACTAAGCACCTGTTGGGCAGTGCAGGTACAAACAATATGCAAGGAAGAGCAGGCGTAAGTTATGGATAAAGGCAAGGATTACAAGCCGCTGCGATGTTAATACTTAAAGAATTTACATCAAGAGTCACATACAGAACATACCAAAAAGACTTAAGTCTGAATACTTATGTCCGTACGTAACTGATACGAAAATTAAAATCAACAACTTGTAAGTACTCTATATCCAAATGACACGACGTCGTACAACATACCAGACGCATTCAAGACACTACGAGCACGGTACATTCCCACAAGTGAAGGTCATGCTTCCTTTGCCACTATCTACTTGACGTATAATGTAAGTCAGATGCAGACTGCGTCAAGAAGAAGCTAAACGTTGCTCTATTTATATCAATATCCAGTAAAACGGTGCCGAAATAAATTGTGGGGAAAATCAGGGCGCCACGAATACAGCCCACCGACTGCACATTATATTAGACGTTTCCTTGTAATCGCCATTGCTGTATAACGGCCAAAGATGCTGCCCGCTGTGCAGGGCTCAGGCCTCCTCAGCCCCCCGTTAGGATGCTCTCTGCACAACGCAACAGCAGGTACATCGCCCATCGCCCATCGCCCAGACAGGCTAACTTTTTATGCCCTTTTACATTGTTTATTATATGCTTTATAACGAAGTGAATGTTTTAAAGGAATTTTGGTGTCAGCTCCCTGAAGATGGCGAGATAAAAGCGCCAGAACATCTCGGAGCTACATAAAAGATTGTAGGCATAAATTATATCTTAGTGCCGTTGTTAGTGTTACATGAGTTATTTACTTATTATACCCGATAACGGCGATAAGACAGAGCTGACTGGCTGCATACAGTGCTACTGTACAGTGCTACTGTACAGTCTCAGTATATGACTGGCTGCATACAGTGCTACTGTACAGTGCTACTGTACAGTCTCAGTATATGACAAAAGTAAAGCACCTAACATTAATAAGGCACGAAAAGTCATGGCGGCTCTAAATGCAGTTCCTATAATTGGTACTTGAATTCTGTCTGCATCTTACCTAATATACAGTTTGCGTCAAAATACATGCTGGCACTAACCATACACATGCAATGTGCCACGTGCGTCCTTCTGAGGAACAGCAGCTCATAATCAACTACAGTTTGCTTACTGCCTGTCAAAATTTTCACCACAAGAGCTTAAGTATTGCTACCCGGACTGTTGTGAACATCGGCGTTATGTGACCGTATTACTATATGAACTCTTGGAGCATGGGGTTAGATATCCGCATTGCTATCTGAACTGTTGGAAACATCAGTCAGACAAATGTATTATTTATCTGAACTCCTGGGAACATTACAGTCAGTACACGGTACTGTTACCGAAACTCTTAGAAGCATCGAGGGTAATCACCGCGTTACTAACTGAACTGTTGGAATCATGGAGTTATGTGACCGTATTACTGTTTGAAATGTCGGGAATACTCAAGACAGACCGTCCAGGGGCGCAACCATATTTGAAGGCGGTACTATAACAAGAAACCCACATTTTGAAACACTCACTGAATGAAACTCGAAAACACATGCATAATTACGAGATACATTTTCAAAATTAAATAATGCAGTCTACTATATATGAACATACTGGGTACGGAAAGCTCTCAAGAGTCATTGGCCAGTGTTTTGAAAACACACAGTACTAAAAACAGAGCTATCATCGCTAAGGCCTCAGCGCTTTTAAGCAAGAGTAGAAACACTTCGGATTTTCAAAGTGTACTTTCACTTACTGCATTTATGTTTCCTGTCCATTCCTCTCAACAGGCAGAAGCAAAGGACACTGGATATTTCAAGACGACATCCACCAACACCACAACCACTGGCAAGCACACTGAATACACAACAGCCAGGCAAGTATGAGGACACACAAACTGGCACTGGTTTGTTGCAAGAGAAGGCAAGGACCTGACCCCAGTGAATCTGATTTGCCTCTTAGCATCCACTGCTCAGACATGGTCAACTTTTCACATGATTAATGGAGAACCATACTTAGAATTCCCAAGAGAAACGCTGCCCACACTTTTGGCTGAAAGTAAATAATTTTGAAATGGTGGAATTTACAACAAAAAATCTTCAATCCACGTGATAGGGTGCGTTCCCTTCCATACAGTGCGCGTGGGGGTTAGGAAGGTAAAAGTAATGATAATTAAACAATATGGAAACATAAAGAGGACTGAACATCGAGCGCCAAACAACCAACAAGATTGGAGGTTAAACACGTTTCAACTATAAACGGAAAATTAATTCATAAAAATCAACGATCTACTACTGGTCCGTGCAAAAATGAACGACTGAAGGCTAGCACAACGATACCTCTAAAGAAAGTGAACACATTTTCTTTCTTCGTGATCAAATATAATCACGGGCATTGTTTAAAAGTAAAATTGAAATGATCATATCAAACATTTAGACGAATTCATATGCAATAAAAACAAATCGAGGGGTCATCTAACCGAACACACTGATCAAGCCAACTACTGGACACGGAATGACCACCATCACCTGAAGGTACAGAATAGCTGTAAAGTGGCTTGCCTTCTGTGGGTAGCGTAGTTTCCTGAGACATGACCCATGCCATCGCAGCCGTGGGTGGGGCACTGTATCAGCTCCTTACCATCCCTCCCCCTGGGAGCGGGGCGCGCAAAATTGAAGGAGGAGGAGGAAGTTTGTCTGCTTCGTACAAGAGTACTGCGTGCGTGCAAAACGACAAGGAGAAGATGTAAACGGTTTAGAGCCAACTGTGTTGCAAAGAACAAGAGCAATGTATATATTAGTATGACAAAAACTGCAGTTAAAATGATATGAAGTAATAAAAGCAGATACCACTTGCGTTACCGATTGGACAGCTGACTGAACTGAGCAAAGGAAAAGTTGGAGCTACAGGCATTCTGTATTGTGTCACTGTCAACTGTTCAGAGTCCATGCCACTTTCATCATACCTAACACTAACATGTGGCATTAGGACTCTGAAATACTACTCTGAAGATGGAGGCAACATGATCCTCCAAAACTTCGGTTACTATTTACAAATCGACACGAGGTAACATCCCAGACAACTTCCAAATTTAATCACAACTGACTTCCAAAATTCCATATTTAAGGTTAAGAAGGCGACAGTAAATAGCGGCCTCTCTTCTGGGATGTGACGTCGTGCATTTGTAGATATGTACAGATGCTGAAACATACCTGCTGCATCCGCACATGATTATAGAGACAGCAGGTTCTTGAGAAACGTCAGGACGTATAGTCAAGACTTTATACTCCGAATGGATTAAGAAAAGATGTTGAATTTTCAGTGCATGCTGAAATTGCAATGCGTCTGTTTTGGTTCTCATTTCGTGACTGACATTACATTTACTGGCTGTGACTGTTCTGAGCTGTGAACTGTGCATTTTACACAGCTGAGAATTTCTACAAGTTGTGTGAAGAATATCAGAGCCAACATTTATATTAGCTTAGATAAAAATACACAACAATTTTTAAGTTTAAATTTGATTTTTTGCAAAGAACCCCTGCCGTTGAGAGACGCATCAAATAACAATTCGACGACTGCAGGTCCAAACAACATCAGCCATTTAATTCCGGGTCTCCATCAAAGTTTCACGAATAAAGAAAAAGACAACTTTTCTACCTAATGCTCCCTGATTCTCGAAACAGCAATACTTTTGGACTGTTGTCAGGCTTCCCCTGTTTGTTCTTTTGGTAAGAGCAACATGTAGATAAAAATGAGCATGGAGCACTGGTGGAATACTGAACCCGAAGTACTCGATAAACAAAACCTGTTCTAGTGCCACTTTGTGCACCAAAAATGTCACATAAATTGGCCTGGGATTGAATTCGGGCCTCCGGGGCGAGATATCGGACTGAGCCATGCCACGGCTCAAGGACGAATAATTAACCTGAATTATAACTTACAGATTCAGTTCGTAACGCGCAGTAAACACAAACACACTGTCTCGGTTATAAGAACTAAGCAGTTAATGCAGTATAGGGGGCTCAGAAGGCCAGTCGCCAGCCTCACATCATCAGATTTCAGTAACAGAATCAGTGTATTTTATATTAAACTCAAAGGAAGAGCCGCTGATTACACAAACTGCACTCTAAAAGGGAGCAAAATTTTTTCCCCTCATGTTTGTTGTATTATCTGTACCGGTTTTGCGACCAAATCTCTCAGAAATATGCTTAGAGTAACATTGGAAGACGTTCAGCGGTCACTGTGAAAACAAAAATTTGGCAGCAGACAAAGACTTATTATGCCTTAACGGTGTATTGAAGCTTACATTAAATGCCCCTGAATTAAACGACGTTTGACGAAAGACAAAGTATAGAAATATAACCTTTATCGACAGAGTAAGATAAAGGCAGAGACTGTATAGAAAACTGCAGCCTGGTATGGAAGTACGCAGAGCAGTTTCAGATTTACTGGAAGTTACTTCTAGGAATTTGCGAACTCGAAAGCGCAGGTCATAACGACAGAAGCAACTAACACAAACTTGACAGACTGCTATATTTCCAGCTGTCAATTACGTATCACCTCGAAGTAACGGATTTCAACCACTGATATGCGTCGCAATTATCAAATAACACGTAACTTGAGATACAGATTATTTTCTGTCAACTTCTGCATTATTCTCTTAGCTGCTTTGTTTTCTGCGAAAAGCACAGGTAAGCCTGTAAGACGGGGGGTAACACATGAGGCTTCTATAAGAAGGGACCTGGAAGTTTGCCTTTGATTAAGGGCAGGACTTGACCAGTGCACACACACACACACACACACACAAGAAGGGCTGTAATCAGCGTGCGTCAACATCGAAGGGGCTTCTTCGTCAGCACCAACTGTTTCTATAGTAACGTACTATGGCAAGTACACTAGAGTCCAGCGGAAGGTACAGCAATATTAGACACTCTTCAGTATCGACGGGCTATAACGGAGGGGTGCTGTCTGTGATGTTCAGGTCTGAGGCATAACAACCGGAAATGCAGTTCCGATAACAATGACAAATACTGCATACAATTTTAGACACACAAAATTAAGCTTCTTTAACAACTGTCAGCCCTTTAATGCATCATTAATACACGTTGTATCTAAAATTTCTGGACATACTTCACGACAGAGTTTCGTAAATCAGAACGAAAAACGTTCACATAAAGCATATTTCCGGCAATGAGTGGCATCTGAGTTTAAACGAAAGATTACAATCAACAATAAACACCTTAACTATGCAATATTTTACTCACAAGTGACGTTGTACATTTACCTTACACGTTGCCAGTTTAATAACTGTTGAGTTTTTATTGTTTATGAATCTAGAAATCACAACAAATGCTGAAAGTGACCTGCACTTGCATCAGTGCACGAAAGGACCCGTCCGTTGCAGTCTTTCCAAGGTGCCGGTACGCTTGAGAGTGGCCTGACAGGCATCAAAAAGTGCGTTGGTGAGGTGCCTGTTCGTTGTCAAATGGAGCTGAATGCAGTACGGGTTTTAAGTCTCTTCACAGTTAAAAATCTAAAGAACTGCGGTCAGAAAATTCTTGGGCTGTACCTCGAAAACGAAGTGCTGGCGGACATACACTGATACGAAAGTTTTCCCTTGTTTGGCATTAGGGTACTCACTGCTGAAGTTTTACCAAGCATTTCAGATACACCCTGTATATTTTCTATGTACGCATGTGTGTGTATACGTACGTATGATGTACGTAGGTACGTGTATGTATGTACGTATCTATGTATATATGTATGCATGCATGCATACACGTATGTCTATTCATGTGTGTGTATGTACGTAAAGGCCGTTTCTAACGGCAGGTGATGAAGGCTCAAGAGGACGTTCTTATAGATTCATTGTAAGTGATTTTCACTCCAGGCTCTACGGAAGTGCTGTAAGATTTTCTTCTTTATAATCAAATCCTAGAAGCTATTTTGGCCTATTACGAGCTTCGTTCCGTTCTTGCTATAAAACGTTTGTAGACATTATCAGGGAAAAGCCGCCTTTTATTGTAGATCCACTTGGACAGTTTAGCAACAGCCATAGTTTAATAATGTGGGTCTCGTGGCGCCCCGAATACTCGCTGCCAGAATTGGGTATAACGGCGTAGGAGAGGGAATTTACTCCCTTTATGGTGTAATATTTGATTACATATAATACACTTCATGATAATTTTAAAAGGTGACAAAATTAAAATCGGAAGGCAGGTAATAGTAGTTTACGAGACACAAGTGTTTGCAGGGAAATATTTGCTGCTTGAGAAGAATTAAAACTTCAGAATTCTTCAACACGTTCTGAACATTTTTGTCCAGAACAGAAGACCTGTTTCCTCTATACCAGAACATGTCTGCAACTAATAGTGTCTTTTAGCTTTGTGTCGTTTCCAGTAAGTAGCAAGGCAAGAGCTACGGTACGGACAAGTCGTATCTTCTCTCTCGTCTTCCCTATCTTTCTCGTTTTTGCACAGGCGACGATGAAGTATAGCTGTAGTCTTTCCGCATTACTCAGTTAAATGGACGCTCCAAGCGGCAAGGTACGGTAGCGAACTGCCCCATTGCTAGCCTCTCAACTAGTGCGCTACACAAGTGGAATATAACGCTAAGTAATAGTTTTCGGAGAAAAAAAGGTTACAGGTTTTATGGTTTTTAATATAGAAAAGTAGTCATGTCTTGTATTGCAGTAGCATGGCGACGCAATACTAGCGTTATGGGAAAATTCGCCACTGCATAACAAAGCGCTACAGTGCCTCCGTGTTGCTCCAGAGGACTGTAAGAATGGCTGAATTGTTACACGAACGGTATTGGCATCGTCCAATGTCTCGGTACATCTGCGTGCGGAAACGTACATCCATAACTTAGTGCTGGCGGGGGTAATGGCCAAATGTTGCTACAAAGATGTGGGGTGATTGTTTTATCTGACAACAATCGGTTGCCATTTCCCATACGCTCGTTTAAATTTTAACATAGCCCACTCACGGGTCGCCCAAACCTGCGGAGAAGCAGCGGCGGAAAGTGACAGACGATAGCAGTTTGAAAAAGACCCTGTATTTTGTTTGTTGGGGGTGCTATCGGCAGTAAAATGTGATGTCGAAGTGTCGCTGTATGGAACAATAAACCAAATATGACTACAATCAGAGTAAGGTGAATTCAGTTATTGACACAAACCGAGGGCATGTCGTACAGCACCGACATTCTGGTTCTTGATTCAAATCTTCCCTTTACCGTCGCCCGCACGCGCGTCACATTGGGAAAAGGTTGTTGGCATTTTCGGCGTACTAAGAGTAATTACTTTAATTAACAAAATGGGCTCTCAAGGTACAGTATGTGTATATGGCTAGGAAGGGAAAGTTAGAGGGTGGAAGGGTGGTTTAGGAGATGTGTGTGCCGTGAAGGGAGGGGGTGAAGTGTAAGACTGGTGAATGGGAAGAGTTAAGGAAACTGGGGCTGAGCGCTGTCTGGCAGGAGTGAAGTTCTCTTTCCTAGGTTCCGATTTTGTCGTCACACAAAGCACCAAGTCCCCGTTAACCTAAGCACGATAAATGTTCCTTTTTACGATATTTTAGTGCAGAGTATAACTTATCAAGGTTCTTAAATTATTTTTCCAGACAGCACTGTTCAGTTAAAATACCTCCTTACGCAATTTAGCAATAAATGATCTGTATTTTCCAAATTAGTCGCTGTAGGTAGGCTGTTAGCAACTAACAAACAGCAACCAGTGCTTCTCCACATTTGTAATTTACTGACTGGACTTATTTGTCTATCACAGGGTCCAATTCTGCGCACCTAAACAGTAAGTGTCATACCAACCACACGATTACAATAAAACTACCCGTTTGTTCTCCAATGCTTTCTCTACATAATCCAACAACTACTTGCAATTATGTTAGAAATGCGGCTATCAGAAGTGAAAAACAACCCGAGTGGCGCAGAACTGCACAGCCGGTAGGGCAATATTGTGTATTTCGAAGTGTAATTCTGCGCACTGATATCAGTGCTTATTTTGTCTAAACTAAAGTTCATTTTAAAAATCTAACGGGGATGGAACGGGACTGAAGGCCACTCATGCGTGCTGCTATAAAGAAACAGAATATTAACAAAACTACCGGACATGAAACACTGAATCTGAAATCATGTCATTCAGGTACACAAAATACAAAATTAATTTCACACACTTGTGACTTAAATTACTTCTTCTGTCATTTCTCTTGCTTGAAGCACAAACAACAACTGTAAATCTTTGCACAATCCCATCCTTTACATTCGGAGTGAGTCCTGTAGGAATATCTCACACACACATGAACCATCATTCTTCATCTCGCCCAAATTCTCCACAGAAAACACGCGCCAGTATGAACGGTATCAGTATCATCCAGCCCCTTATAATCACAGTCCACTATCATCCGATTTATCCATATTCCTCAGATTCGCAATCTCCAACTACTGTCTGCCTACATCAAGTCTTAATTTCTTCTTTCTTCTTTTGGTACTAGCGCTTGTATACGAGTCTGCTTAATGTCTCCTGCCTTCCTATTCGTTATTTCTTTTTTATTCCTGTTGCAGTTCAGAGTTTTGTTTTGTCACATTTAACGTAGTTGGGCCTATCTGCATAGCCTGAGATTGTGGCAGCGAAATAATGTCTGCTACATTCAAATTTCCGGAAGAACCAGGCTGTGGTTCAGATGGCATATTTTGTTAATCGACCTGTGTTGTTAGAAACATCGTGGCATTATGTCTCCTCCAGATTATTTGTTAGTCAGTTTTTGTCTCCTCGTTCGTTTCAAACTCAATTTCTGTGAACGTTTCTGAATTAAGACGGCTAATATCTGCAAGTCTGAAGACCGATATTCCTCTTTCCTTGGCAGCGACCCACACATAGGCTTTACTAAACACTTCAGCCAACAAGTAATTTTTTTCATTCCCACTTCTTTCAACAGCTTTCAGTGGTCCATACAACGTAAGATAAAGTAACTTAATAGAACACATTCCGCTGCGTTATAGACTATGTTTTAAGTTAGATAAAGCGTCTAGAAACGATGAAAGGTGTGAAGTGGAACGTAGACAATAATTATTGCATTATCGTGGAGGGAAATGTGACTTGCATCATTGTCCAATACAAGAAGAAATGTGGTTTTACACAGTTCTTAAGATCCAGTGGCCAGAGCACAGCCGGTCTTCATTAATTCATCCTTTTTCTGAAGCATGAAAAACAGCTCCAACAGGACCACCTTTCCAAAACTGTGGACACACCGACCATCTGGGTTGGACCAACATACGCGGAACGAATTAACAAAGGCACTTACTGCACACGACTGTGACATTCTTCCCTCGTTCGCAAGAAAGAGCTGCACCAATCCGTTCTTGGCTTCTCGGCCCTAACATTTTAGCAGGCCTCTAAACAGTGGATATTCATGTTTACCCTACATTAAAAATTTTCCTTTCAATGAACTTGTCTTTCCTCTAACCAAAGCTAGATTTTTTTTAAGTATTTCCTCATTGCATCAGGACTGAAGGAAATGAATCTATTGATTCTCCTACCTTGCGGTTTTATTAGGTCTACTCTTGGATTCCTGTTGAGAAACAAAGCCTGCTTGTTTTGAAGATTTTGTCAAAACATGCTTAATACTATCAGCCTCTGTAAAATCATACCAATTACAATGCGCGGCACAGCACTGCCCACCACGCTACAGTCGTTCAGACACCCTGTGTGGTCACTTTCAGTGAATATAAGCTCTAACAAGCAGCAGTTTACAACAGATTGCAAGTTAAGTAAAGCAACATAAACTGAAAGAATGGCATGCTTAACTTGAATTCTTTAAAGTGCCAAAATTAATAACGGAATGGGCGAACCTAGTCTTTCTTCTGCACGGAAACGGTATTGGGGTGGCACCCAAACATGGTGTGTTTTATCAGGTCTGTCGGAAGGTTTCGGCAAGTCTACCAGTCTGAACATAAACTAATGCCCAGAAGTACCCTCTTCTTCCCTACTGATAACGAACGATAGAATTATAATGACTGCAATTTAAAAGCATTCCCAAGTGTAAGTTAACTGCGTACAGTACTTCTTGAACAGCCGGTAATTATTCAGCTGCTAAGGAGTTCCCCTCTCTCTACACACACACACACACACACACACATATATATATATATATATGTGTGTGTGTGTGTAAAACACGCTGACAAACCATCTGAAACCTGCCGTTGGCTCCAGCCTCTTCTTTTGGGGGAAGGGAGGGTACAGCAATCCCTGTGCACGCCATGAAGGTACACAGAGAGTGCAGAGTGATGGCTCTTATCATTTTCAACATGGACACTAGACGGAAGTACGTGGTCAGCTTCACGGGTTGTCACTACACATCAAAACCCGACCACCCAACCCAAGCGACGACGCCAACACTGCCCGATACAAAATCGACAAAAGAAAAACAAGTACGAAAACACGAAAAACAACAAAAC
>Ga0136643_10003398_pt1 | contig 21469 bp, 11 predicted proteins | sample TergutLab28metaG_FD_96883 | JGI IMG/M metagenome (GOLD analysis project Ga0136643, IMG submission 96883) | Labiotermes labralis P1 segment gut microbial communities from Petit-Saut dam, French Guiana - Lab288 P1 (version 3) (version 3) | ecosystem: Host-associated > Arthropoda: Insects >...
CTCAGTTAGAATCATGACGTACCGGTCGCTGTTCGAACCAGTCTCCTCCCTTGTAATGGCCAAGCAGTTTCAGTAAAGTTAACCATATTTTGCTACATTTAGTGGAATTCCGTGCAACGTAGAAGTATTGCGTGAGACATAACGGACGGACCGACAGAAGACAAACGGCGCTTCCGCTGATCGGATTTTGTTTTTCCGCCGTGGGAAAATATGAGGCTTACTGATGTCTGTTTAAGTACAGCAGTGATAGTGTATCAAATTACAATTTTATTTTCAACTGCAGACAAACTGTAGCATAGTTCGGTTAGTGAGGGAACGATATGCGCGGTGCCTCGGAAAAGGCAGTGAAGGAAGGTGTAGTTATGTGTATGTAGCATGCCCCTAAGTAAATCCATGAACTTCTGAAAAGCTACACAACATTATTAGCATTTAGTTCTACAGCTTTTTGTTGACAAATTTCGTAGTCCCTTGCTGCATAACTAATAAAATACCCTGTCAGATCATTTAGCCATGAAGAATGGCGGAAGATATTTTCTAACCAAGACCAAGATCATAATTTTTATTAACGTCTCGAGGATAACTAACAGAGCCTGCTCCCCTATTGCATCGATTTATATACCTACCTATTAGTACGTATTATTTCTCCTCTTTTATTTTAGTTTTGTGAAGAGATTTGAACTTATCTATAGACTCTGCAGGTATAAGTGTTGAATTTGTCAGATATAACCTCAAAGTTCCACGCCGTCGCTAGGTTTGTAATGCTGTCCATTCCAACAACACCTCTTGAACACCGTGTATGTTTGTGATCTATGGACATAACAACCATTACCTGCCTAGCGCAGATGCTTCTTTAGTTATTGCAGTCAAACCGAAAGCGCAAGAAGAGTTTCGCCCAGCCACCATATTTTTATTTTGGATTCTGTAAAAATACGACCTTAAAATTTTTTTTTTTTCCAAAATACATTACCATGCATTCTTATAGTATCCTAAATTAAGTGCTGTTTTCACTTCATAAGTTCGCACGCTTGCCGTGTTGTTATTACTGAATGAAACTAAAATCTCTGCATTGGGATGTACTACTATGGCATAGTGTTGGTGCCCAATTTTGTGAAAATCTTTGAGATGATCCATTCGTTGAAGTGAGACGCACAGACGCAGAGTAAATTTTTTTTTAAGTCTACTATTTTTCTCCCTTCATAACAAATTGATTAAATCGTTTTATTTTTAGAAATCTTGTACTAATTTTATTCATAATCTTATCAGTTGATATAAGTTTACCTCAGTCATCTAGAAGATAAACAAATATCTCCATATTTGTGTTCTATTATTTAACAAATTTCTAATTATTAAACCTAATGTGTCTAGTGAGCGATATTTCAGGTAGTCTGTCATTTCTCAAATTTCCGCAGTCTTCAGCTTTCTTTCAGTAATTAAAATGAGAAGGGTTTACTTAAAAATTGGTGGTTGCTTAACACATTGAACTGTCTTCGTTTATTAGATCGAGAAGCTAGTTACAGTCTCTATTTTGCGCATTACGTTGTGATATATAACGAACATACGATTCTCAAGGTTGACTTTGACACTGTCGGCAAACCCTAGTTATTTCTTTTGTTATTGTTGTTTTTCTAGATGAGTGTTTCAGGCTGTGACGACATCATCAATCTTAAAAGTCTGTATGTAAGAGAATATTTACCGTACTTTGCTGTAGCCAGGTAGCTCAGGTCTTATATGTTGAAAAATAAAAATAAATAATAATGGTAACAATTGTCCGTAAACTCCCTATTGTCGTTTAGTTAATCTTACGAGATTTGCACCACTTATTGTTGTTTATATGTTTTGTGTCAACCTGCCGTCATTTCTGGGTATCTTCTGATATTTTGACTTAGGCGCTTTGTGAATGCTTCGTCTTTTATTTAATTATATGTTTTGACGTCGTATTTGGTGCAAACTGACGTGTTTCTAAGACTGGAGGTCCTTTTTTCCCCTGTACAGGTTTAGTTTCCAATCACTTGGAGTGGATTTTGTCTTAGTTCCCTTTGTTATACATATGATATTGGTGTCTTGCTTATTGCAGGGTGTGTGTAGGGTGTATCGTATAAACATCATGCTACAAACAACACCCCCCCCACACCTTCTAGACAGCTAAGAAAACTAAACATAAAAACCACACCGGGTAACTGCTCCATGCAGCAGAGTCCTTCTTGAGAAGTTAAGCGGTTCTCAGCTAATCAAGAAATTTCCCGCGTGTTATGGAACCTGAAGGGTCATTACCGCATTCACAAGTGCCCGCCACCTGTCCCTATCCCGAGTCAGATCGATCCAGTCCATACCCCCACATCCCAATTCCTGAATATCTGTCTTAATATTATCCTGCCATCTGCGTCTGAGTTTTCCAAGTGGTCTCTTTCCTTCAGGTTTCTCCACCCCGGGTAACTGCACAAACAAAAATACAAATACCGAGGAAAAAGTGGCAACTGTCATTGCACATTCAATAAACAGTAAAGTGCAGTATTCAGTGGCAATTGGGCAGTACACAAAATAAAAAATATTCAGTTATGCAGATATTTTATACGTTTAACAGAATGACAGCAGGGCTTTAACGAGCATATTTTTACCCTAATTATTTCGCTTTGTTTTTAAGAACTTCAGTTATACATTGAAAGCTTGGAATCCTCAGATATAGCCGCACTATTGTCAGTGTGCGTTCACTGCTTTTTTTACGTTATAAACCGAAACCTTCAGTGATGATAAAGAAAATAGATAAGATGTGCCGAATTTATCGGATTTACTCTTCGTGAATTAAACATTTGCAACGTACAGTGCTCCAAAACATTTACCAGAGGACGTCACTGTAAGCCTTTTGGAAAAATGTAGGCCAGTGTGAATTTACATCGCTTTGCTGGTGACAAATTAACAAAGAAAAATTATTCTCCATCACCGAAATACGACTCATTTAGTTGCCACTTGTTACTGAAATGCATGCATATGATTGATTCCTAATTTTTTATACGTACAGACATGTGATTAGAACATTTCTCTTCGTTTCAGGGAGTTCCTCAGAGCCGTTGTTCATGTTTTGGATCAAGTTTCAGAAACATCGTGATATTGCAAGGTAAGTTTGGTATCGTATATCCGTACAGTTAACCCAGATGAATGGCTGTATACGTGTTTTAATTTATCTGGACTTGGAATTGGTTTTGAGCCGTATATTACTACGATGTTTCTTCCCTAACAAAGATGCAATTTAATGTTTCAGTGTCACTTCTTCTACCATTTTCCCTACTCTGTCGTGTTAGAAGTTCAGAAATAATGTTGGCTATAAATTAGCAAAATATGCAGGTGGTTGCAAGGGATTTTAATGAATGGTGAGAACAAAATTTGTCCCTTCATACGGAATGTCCAGGAAGTCACTCCAATTGATGACAAAGAAACACTGGTATGAAGGTTAATGAAAAAGTTTACCCCAATGATTTTCGACCTAGGCTCCTTTCATGTCACGACAGATGTGTACCCAATAACTGATTTTATCCGATACACACCTCGGCGTCTCTAGAGTTACTGCCGGGTGAATTGAAGTGCCACTGCACGGACGTTGAAATTTCGGCACGTGAAATGTGCTGAAAGTCTGAGGGATTTTTCGGTCCAATTTTTTGTAAAATATAGTGTCACCTGTATCGTGCTTTGGCGTTAAATTGCTCCGAACTGTGCCCACGAAGTGTAAGAGCAGTCATTTTCCTAAATTGCATTACACAGTCGTAATGGAAACGAAGTGCGTTTTCTGTGAGGCAGTAACTGAAATTTTGTATGATAGGCCTATTTAGCTGAACCTCATGGTTGGATCCCAGAGTTCGATCCCAGATCAATCCACGTGGGATGTGTGGTGGACTAAGTGGCGTTGGGACAGGTTTTCCTCCGAGTACTTCGGTTTTCTCCTCTCCGTACTATTCCACCAATGCTCCATACCCATCTTCAACACGTTGCTGTTACCAGAAGAACAAATGGGCGAAGTCTGGGAACCTTCCAAAGAGGAACGTAATATGTACCGTGTGTCATAGAGTTATCGTGTGAGATTTGAGGTTCTCACGGAGACGATTATTAAAGTTAATTTTTTTTCTGGGAAATAACACCACGTTCTTTGGTACATAGATATCAACGGGGCCCCCATCTTCAGGGGTGAATGAAGGTGGGTGCAGTACATCCCCTTGCGAGGTTTGTAACTTTCTGTCAAACTGCATGCTTAACATATAGCATATTAATATAGTATGAGCTACAGATTTCACTGAGCTTTATAAGGTTTAGTTGGAACATTTTTTAATGCGAATTTGTAATGAAGTAATATTTTTTGTCTGTATGCAAACTCATATGTACTTGTCTTTTGAGTGTCTTTACATGCCTGTGGGTGCCATAAATTAACGTCAAGGCTGATATAACACACACAACCACAATGAAAACTTGGTTTCCAAGATTCTCATACTACCCTGGTCTTTGCGATGTTGAGAGAAACGTCTGTGCTCGCGGTGAACCCTGAACCCACAACTGACAATGGCTTGCCTGCTTCAACAGACGAGAGAATTTTTCACATTAATTCCCACAATGTTTCAGGTCGCTTTTAGAGCCGCAGAGGGGCAGTGTCAGGTAGACAAGAGGACGCATTGGCAGGCACGCTGGCACACACTCAGTTGGTCAGGCCGCAGCCCGTGCTTCCAGCCGGCCAAGCCTTCTGCAGCATGCCTTTTATTGATGACGACCTGCTCTGGTGCCCTGACAATGATGGAAAGATGGTCGACCTAACACAGTGTCTGGCAAGTCTTTTAAACTCGACCCTCAAGTGGGTGCTCTGTTGTACAAAGCGCACCAGAAATTAATCTTTGGTGTGAGAAATGTCGTTTCACTTCTTTGACATGAGAGTCCTTCCTAGTATTCCGTCAGTAGGCCTTTCACCTACACAATTCAATTGTGTAGTCATTGATTGAAAGCCGTCTTATGGTAATGAGCAGTCACAAGATATTCGCCAATTGTGCGCTGTATGCAACATACACATAGTCATTAAAAGTAGAGTTTCAATTTATTCTTATCCTGCCTCTTAGTTGTCTTTGCAGATAGTGAAGAGCGGATTTTCAGAATTTTTTCTTTCTAGGCAAAGTTTGCCATAGATCAAGGTGTGCCCACAGGTTATGCCAGGTGTGACCAGGGGCACAACTAATCTAAAAAAAGTGGCTGTATTTTTAAGGAGCGTTTAGTTATTAAGTTTTAAAAAAATGTTTAGTTAGTGTTAGTTTTATTAGTTTGTTTGGTGAATTAAAGTAATGTCTCTTATGACTGTGATAAATGTTCGCCTTTAGAAAATTAAAGAACCATATCACCTGGGTGAACATCCTAAATAAATGTGGATGAGAAGTCTTAATTTTCGAAGAAGTTGATGGGGTAGGAGACAAGCTAAAATCACAGAGTCACTACGCAGTGCATACTGGATGTTTTCGAGGCCGACACTTCTGGACTTGTCCTGTTTTCCTCAACTGCCGAAGTATCAGGCTTTCTGGATTATCAGCGGCCAGATTAAAGGAATTATATTTAGATGGTGTTATTTTTCTCAGAAAGACAGATGGAAAAGATCATACAGGCATCCTCCGCTATAGTTCGGATCAGTTAGTGCTGTTTCGCAATTGTACTCTTGCCATTTGTTTGACTTCTCACAGAAATGTTACTCAATTGAACTGTTTTCTGAGCGCATGCATTTGTATTTACCGCCACCGCCGGGCATTACCTGACGGCCGTGCGCAGTCGGTTGGCACTAGCAGCTGATTAGCACCTTGTCGGATTGGGTGGGGGAGACCACACTTCTTGCAATTTGGGTATAGGACTGTGATTTCGGTGTTTTGGGGTTGCTGTTGGGATTCTCTTGGCCGTAATTATTGTCATAAAGAGTCAGAAGCGTGAAAATACGTGCGTCGTATAGGCTTGGTAAAGGTTCATAGGAAAAGCTTGTCATTTATTTGCAATAAAGTTGAATGTCATTAGATGTGAAAATACCGGTTGTGTTGCAAGCGTTAGACTAGGCGGGATCGAGAGTACTACCTGTTTTGAAACATAAAGACAAATCAAGGACTGGAAAGGTATAAGCTCGAAATTAAATAGTATTTTGTGTACATCTAATCGTTAATCGTATTTCAGTACTGAAATATACTTGACACCTTGAATTGTCACTGAAGCGTAAGCTGTGAGTGCAGTTTCGATCTGTGAACATAAATTATCATGGGGAAAGTTCCCTCCCTTAATTTTGTTTTACTTAGTGGTATGTTTTACCGAAACCAATTTAGAGCACCAAGTGTAGATGCCTGTACAAGAAATGAGACAAAATTTTGCTTGGCATCCTTATCTCCTACAGAAGAAGCAACAAATCATAACAGTGTTCTTGAACTTTAGAATATCAGTAGAACAGTGGTTGAAATTATGATGGCATGTACAACATGCCTCTTGCAGCCTTAGATACCAGACGGAATTATTTGCAGCTATTTGTAAATGTCTGTTGGGTGAGTTTATCATCACTGATGAGAAAGCATTTCCTTTTGAAGCTGCTGAATTTCTATTTAAGTATGAAACTCAGATCTGTGTAATGCTGAAATATTGATTACAAGTCACTTGAAAGTGTAATGAGGTAAATAAAGATAAGTGTCAACTTCCCCAGTCAGGCAGGCTAAAGAGACTGACTAGTCATGCTGAAGCCCCCAGTAGAAATCTCACTACTGTTCAGAGGTACTTGCTATGTACCACTTCTTCCACTTCAAGAGAAAACTACGTACAAACTACTCTAAAAAGTAGAAGAAGAAAATAAACAAAAATGTCAAAATTTGTGACACCAAACTCAAGCAGCAGACCCTCGTAGTCCAGATTTCAGAATGATGCTACCTTGTGTCATCTGTTTCAGTGACAAGTTAGTTTTTGGTGGTATGGACCATGTGTAACACTGTCTTTGTTGAAAAGACAATGAAACTGAATTTAATTGTGGACTACCTTATGATAAAAGAATAATCACAGTTTCTCAGGTGTGTGGTATCCATTCAAAACCTTGAGTAACAAAGTAACACTGACACGTTTCTCATTCCTGGTGAAAATTGAATGTATCAGTGCACAGGTTGTTCTTTGCAACACAGGCTAAGTCACAATGAGCCAAAGAATAATCTTAAGATTTTTATCCTGAAACTGATGAATGTAACATCACAGCACTCCTGTCTGAGTGTGGAGATGAAGAACCAAAGAAAGAATGAACAGCTTCAAGGACATGCTGTTTCTGTGGTGAGAATAGCTGTGAACATTACAGTGGAATGTAATACTGCACATGTTTCACCTGGTAGCAAATATCACTCAAAAGCAACATGCTGTTGTGAAAAATACCATGTACTGGTACTAACCCAACTTGGTTTATAAAATATTTATGTATGGCATTAATACTGTCACAACTAATTTCTTTATGTCACATTGATTTTGTATGATTAAAATTCCCTAATGTAAGTCAGTCTAACAGTTACAATGTTATGAAACTAAACTGCATTTGGCTCATGCTCGCTTCAAGTGTTGTGACACACATGCTTGAGCTTTAACCTCTGAATTTTAAGCTACACTTAGTAGCTTAAGCTTTATTCACAATTAAATGCACAAATGTGTTCCAACTGTGAATTTTGAAAGGTGTTTATCATTAATGACAAAACACCTTGATGAGCAAGAGGATGAATTTATGTTTTACATAACAGAGAAGACATAATAAATCCTCTCTCCCTCTTTTTTTTAGGGTACAGTATACAGAAGAAGGAGGGAAATCAAAGTAGTGAGAGAGTGGAAACATCATGATTAGTGAATGGAGGGACTGTGACAATGCAGCTCTAGATTTTTTTGAAAATGCTGTCCATCAATCACAATGAGATGTAGTTAGGACCAATACACTATCACTGAGGGTTGTTAGTGTTATACACTAGACTATTGTGGCTGACCAAACAATCTGTCTTTTTCTGCTTGTGCACAAGACATGCTGCTGCACAGATGCTATTTCAGTTTGATGCTAGTGCCAACTAATGTACCACTGAAGCCACACATATTAAATATTTTATGGAGACAGACCATGGATGTACTTATAATTTCTGCATGAAATCTTTATATTCTGACAGTGACAAATTTTGTAGCAGTTATATCTGATAAATGTAACAGTCATTAGTCTGAACTAGTAGAACTTATGCAGAGAAATGGATCACTGAGTTGTACAGTTATTAATTTGTAGTTCTTATTAATGAACCATATAGACAGAAGCATTTTAGAAATATGCATCAAAATTTCTTTACAGAGTTTTTTTTATATCCATTTTCACAATTGATTGTTTGCCTTGCTCTTTTTTAGTTTTTAAGATAATGTTTCTCATGAGGAATGCAATGACCATGCTTACAACTGAGTAACAATGAGTTTCTGCAGCAGGAAGCAGCCAATGGAGCCCAACAACAACAACAACAGCAGCAGCAACAAAATCAGAACATAGGCAATACTGGACTGGGTGAACTCTCGCAGTCGGACCTGACAGGCCTAGTATCCAGCCTGGATGAAGATACTGAGGAGGATCTTTTCAAGCAACTTGGGGAGTCCACATTTGAACTGGATAACTTCTTTACTGACTTTGAAGACAAGGTAAATGCCAGTCAGTAAAATACTATCCTGTTACCATTATATGTTTGCGTATGGTAAATATTAATAATTTTAAGGTATATACTGAACATGTGAGGAAGACAAATCATATAATGTGAATACATTATGTGTTAAGCTGAGTTTGTATGTGTGTGTGGGGAGGGGTGGGAGGGAGAGAAATAATTTCTGCCAGTGTGCTCCAGTCACCAACGTAATGCAACTGTAGCTGCATACTAGCATATCTTAATACACTGCAAGTTTTAGGAAGTATGGTACCCTGCATATCTGAAATGTGAAACTGGTTACAGTACAGCACATTTATTTTGGCAGGAAAAAAATTACTTTTTACGTCTGTTATCATTAATGACATACTCCACTGGACATAGCAACTACATTTTGCAGCTAGAATTTGATTTCTGTGTATGATACCCTGTTTATCAATTATGGAGTACCAATAACTAGCAACAGACAAATGTTTCTTGTGTAACTGTATTCCCATTAAACCTACTGTATTTATTTAATCTTAGAACGTTGTTCTGACTAACATAAGGAAAGGGAGGAAAATATTTCGTAGTAAATCTTGTTACTATAGAATCTCCCTTGTCACTGAAAACATAAAGTTACATAAACCTAATTTTTGTTTATTTGATTAAATTGAGTACATTTGTTTTTGTTTACTAAATCTGTCTTATCTTCTTTCTACACTCTTTGTAAAGGCCTTTTGATAAAACTTAGACTTCTGTATACAATATAATCAAAATTACCCAACCTTGGGTTATGTGACACACAGTGTTACCACAGTTGTCAGTATGTCACTGAATTAATTATTCACTGTGCCATGCTCATGTATCTGCATCTTAATTGTTTATGTATATGTGTTTAAAGTGTTTATTGTCTACAGTTTATGTATGTACTCATTGTCAGTTACTTTAGTTCACTTTTTTTTTCTGGCTTCAGTTACACAGTTATAGTTGTGCATTAGTTTTGATGGAAATCTCATGAAGTATTGATTCTTAACATGTCAAATGAAAATGGAAAGGAACTGTTGCCATAGAACAAAAACCTGAAGCATTTCAAACACTAGAAAGGTGAAACTACACAAAAAGTGGCAGAAGGCTTTGGTACTGGCCATGTAACTGTTGATGACTGTGAGGGTAACGGGTGACTCTTAAAATTGGTGTTCTGCCAGAGCTCTATATGAAGGCCTAAGAGTAGGAATGAAAGAAATAAGTAACTAAAGCAATTAAGATGAAGTGTGAACTTGAAATGGTGAAAGAAGCTATACTTTTGGGGTTCACACCCATAGCTGACCTCATCTGCAAAAAGCAGTGCTGGTTTTAAACAAAGAATGTAGTGAAGGAATGTCCAAATTCATAGCTAGTACAGACTGGATGGATTACTGAAAAGAAAGTTATGGAGTGAGGCAGCTGAGCAGTTGAGAAGAAAAATTACTGACAGACGCAGAATTGTTGTTGAAGTGTAGAACAAAACTTTATTCTCTTATAAAGCAAGAAGTTTTTTCAAATCTTCAGCTCATGTGATGAAACTGGCTTAAGTTTTAAAATGTGTCCACCAAAATCTGTGACTCCATGCAAAGAAAATTCAGCCCCTGGCTATAAAAGAATGAAGGAACAAGTGAGGATCAATGTGCAGTGTAATGCTTCAGATAATCAGAAACTAAAACTTGCTTTTATTGGAAAAATCTATTAAAAAAACCCTCCTGCCCTTATAAACATAAATTGCACAGCACTTCCAATTTGGTATAATAAGCAAAGAAGTGTATGGATTGACTCAGAACCCTTGAAGTTTCTTTTTTACTGAATTCATCTGTTTAGCAGAAAATTTTCCCAAAAAAAACCATGAAAGGAAAACAATTCTTGTTATTGGTAATGAAATAGGAGCATCTTTTACCACCAAATGCCACCTTATTGAGTAACCTTTAGACAAAGGTGTTATTTAAATAATGCAGTTAAACTATCAGCATAGAAATTTTGAACATTTTAAGGAAATAAATTTCAAAGACATTGCTTATTGGGTAGCCCAAGCTTGCAAGACAATTGATCAGAGAGCAGAAAGTTACTTGGATAAGAAGAAAAACGAACTGAAGATACACCAACATATGAAACAGTGAAAGAACACTGCAAAAGTCATGTTCCCTTTGTTAACGCTCATACCAGTCTGTGAAAGTGTGCGTATAATGACATACAGGAATAGGCGACTCAAGACACAGTACGGATCACAGGTAATGTGATACATATTGAGAGTCATGTTGGTGATGAATATTTAGAAGAGGATAATGAAGGAGCAGATTTAGCTGATAGATTGAGTCATAGTGCGGGTATTGAAGACTACTGAGACTGCACTTGCTTAACTTAAATAACGGAGGGAAGTAACCACTACAGTCGTTAGAGATGTGCTGCTATTCAGGCACTGGTGTGATCCTGCTGTACGGTAAAGGAAGGAGGCTCAGAAACAAGTATCCATTACTCATTTGTTTAAAAAATAACTTTTATTTACAGATTTTCATTACATTAAATACTATTTTTGTTTGAGAGCTGTTTTTATTTAAAGACTTATTTTATGTCCTTGGTAATTGAATAATATGTGAGTCATACATTGTGTTGATATCTACTGTCATTTTGTCTTTAGTAGGCCATATTGTCATACATACCTGATTTTCTTATCCTTGAGCCTTGTTTATGTCAGATAGTTGTGCCTCTGCAGCACTGATAAATAACATTTTTCTTTCTCTTACTTTTAATACTTAATAACAGGTACAAGACTGACTGTCTGTTCAGTTTGTTTTTTACTCTATATTGTTTCCAAAATAACTGTCAGCCTTCTGTTAACAATAACCTCCTAACTAGACTGTCAATATTTTTAGTTATTCAGTAAATTTTTTGTTGCTGTCACTTGATAAGACTAGCACTGAATCCTGTTTTAAGCCAGTCCAGTCCAGATTCTTATAGTCTGTTTTCGTAAAGAACATTTATTATATTCTTCCTTTCTAATCCTCACCCTCCAAATTAGCATTTTTCTTATCAAATTTGCCACCGGACTTTTATAATGTTTGTTGTTTAGTCATGCTTGCTAACTATTTACCCCATCATAATTGTATTTAACATAGTTCGCTGTTAACTAGAAACAAAACTGGTCCTTGCACATTTACATATAATTTTTCTAGTGGCTTCTTTTAAAAGGAAACTCAAAGTTAGTGGAAATAAAGTCTTCAGCTTTCAAATCATCAGAACTTGACAGTGCATGAAACAGATATTTAACTTTGCAAAAGAACCACAGCAGTTTTTAAAGCAGCTTTCTTGTTTAGGATTGGCCTTTGATGTATCCGTGAGTTTGTTTTGCTGCACACTACTGTCCCTTCCTGTTTGTGACCAGGTGACTGTCAACTTGCAGGAGGAGAACAACAATAATGTGGTGTCACCAAGTGGAGGAGGGGGCGCAGCATCAAATGTTGTAACAAGTAGCACTACCCCAGCGAAAGGTGTCACTTCATTGCTGGACTCCCGTGCCAAGAAGTTCACTATTGCTGCAGCGAATCCCCTGTTGGCAGGTTAGATGGGCATCTCTGTTAATCAAGAATTTGACTAATATAAGGCTGTCAGTATTTACTCTTAAGTTCTCTGAACCAGATTGCTTTGTGGTCATATAGTGCTGGACAGCATTCCAACAATCTTCTGTACATGTAGCATTTTACCTATTTATGACACCCTGTTGTAGTTCTACAAATACAATCAAACTCTGTTGTAACATTATGAAGGAAAGTGAGTAATTTTTTCCATTATAAATGTGTGTCATGGGAACTGAGGAGGGTGTGCCTTATGAGAGACTGATTGGTACTACAGAATGTTTATTGTTATAGCTGAGATTTTGCATAAACCAATATCATTAGAATTGAGGTTGGGTGTAGTGAAAATGCTGTTAGTGGATCTAACAGTATTCTTCAACAGCAGTTTGAGAGTGTAGTGTACATTCCTTAAGCTGGCAAAATTCCTTTCACTTCCATCCCTCTTCTCGAGTATCATTTTCATAGTTACTGTGGTAAGACAGATGATTACAGTAACAGACAGTGGAACTGAAGGACTAATTCTAAATTGTGTGTTTATGTAAACATGTATGTGTGAAAGTAATTTTAGAACTTGTGCCTACTTGAAACAAGGTTAGTGCCACATAATACAATGTGAACATTTCAGAGAAACTTGCTGCACCTCCTCCGCTGACATCATCAGCCCCTACACCTGCTTCTGCTACAACCCCATTTACAACTGGATGTGTCACCATCAAGACAGAGTGTCTCACTCCGGACAGTAGCAAAGGTAGGAGCTAACATGTGCAGGAGAGCCAACACAGGGCACAAGATAAATTCCCAAGGGCCTTAAAAATACATTAAGAAAATAAGTATTTAGTAATAATTCTGAGATGGATGATTCAAGCAAGTAGACATAGGGGACAATGCGTTCATGTCTTTTATGTGTGCTTGATGCCTAGATATTGTGTTTCCAGTTATCATGAGACTAGCCACCTTGATATCTGAGGTTGTCAGGCTACTGCATCCACTCAAGAATCTAACCATGAATCCAGCTGTAGCTCAGACCACTGCACAGTTGTTCATAGAATAGTGAATGCTTCTGTGGATGCATGAGGCATGTACAACTGAAGCTTATTAACAGTGTTGCTATAGCAGTGTAGCTAGTTCAGTTGCACATTTGACTCAGTAAACACACCATCACTCACATGTGTATAAAAGTGCAGTTCACAGAGTGAGTAGCTAATATATATATAAGATTACAATGCAGATTCAAGATCTCATATGAGGTGGTGAATCCATCCAAATAGGACCAGAGGGCAGTAATTCGGTTTCTCAGAGAAGAAGGTTGTCAACATGTTGAAATTCATAGGTTGTTGTGTGTCATCCATGGTGCTGCTTGTGTAACAGACATTGGTCATGGCTTGGCTCCACATGTCATGAACAGGTAAGCAGTGAAAGATGGGCATGCCATGACCGGGAAGACCAGGACAGGCCCACATTGTTGCATGCCATGTGCAAGCACAGATGCAGACTGTTTGTTCTGTGCCAGTATAATTGAATGTGTGCATTGATGCTGTGCATGCAATCACACAGAATCTTGGGTATCACAAGATGCATTAGCAGTGGGTCCCACATCTTCTCTTTCTCTCTATCACACCCACACGCACACGTGCGGAGCATCACATGTCAATATCACTGGAACATTTGCAGTGTTGCCATACTGAGGGTGATTCATTTCTGGAGCAGATTGTTACAGGTGATGCGACATGCTGCCATCATTTTGTACCCATGGCAAGCAGCAGGCATACAATGGACACACTCTGCTTCACCATGATCAAAGGAATTAAAGTCACAAACATCCACTGGTTAAGCAATACTGACTATGTTGTTTGACATCAAGGGACACCTTTATTTGGATTTGAAATCATCTGATGGCACAGTCAATTCTAACTGTTACTGTTAACGTCTTCAAAACCTTCATACTAAGATGAAGAACAAATTTCTGGGTAAACTGTCACCAACAGCTTTATTCTGCCACACAACAGTGTCCACCACCATGTGGTCCAAAGAATTTAGGACCAACTGAATGCCATGTAATGGGAGGTGCTCCAAAATTCTGTACTCAACCCAGGTTTATTGCCTGTGATTTTCATGTCTTTGGACTGTTAAAGAAAGCCCTCAGAGGCTGTACATTCATGTTGGGTGACAAAGTAGAGTAGTTTAGACTGGATCGCAAGGAACTCTTTCCAGATGAAATACACAAACTTGTGCATCAATCAGTCTCCTGTCTAAATGTTTGTGGTGATTTTTTCTAGCTGCCGTAATACCTATACCCACGAACACTCTGAAATGGGTTTTGGTTGCACATGCCTCAAGATAAGGTTGCAATGTGCTGTGAAATAATGGTGAACATACCACTGCACAGAGTATTAATGTGCAGCACTTTTTTTTATTTTATTTTATTTATTTATTTATTTTTTTTATTTTATTTTATTTGTGGAGGAAATGTTGAGGAAAGTTTCGTTAGAAATGTTCTGAGTGTGTAATGCCTTCCAAAGTAATGATGTGCATAATAGTGCTGAAGTTTCACATACAGAATTGGCATTGGACAAAAGAGAAACCCAGAGAAAGATGTATACTAAGCAAAGAAAACCTTGATATTTGTATCCGTTTAGAAACAAGCTTAATAGATTCATTGTGTGTGTTGGCTCTTCAGTGGGGAATGTCAAGAAGCTCACTACACATCACAGTAAAATTGCCAAAGTTACAAATCTAAAAGCTTGGCTTTCTGTAGAGTCTTCTGCAACCAGAATGTGAAGCAAAAATTCAGTACTGCAGGTGATGTTCGGAATTTGTGTGTAATGGTCTTCTTGACCCAGAACTTGTTTCATTCTGATTAACTATTTTTACATAAAGCACATAAATTGCTGAATTGAGTACTGCTCCTCATGGTGTTTGTGAAGTGCCTGTAAATGATGTGGAAGCTAGAGTGTAATGTGCAGTTAGTGTTCTGAGAATAACAGGGACATTTTGTGTGTATGTGAAAAAATAATTTCAAATGTCATGTCAGATTATTCTGCCAAATTTTCTTGATCTGTTAAGTGAAAAAAAAACAGTGTGAGCATTTTCTGCAGGATAACATGGCTATGGCTCACACATGCTAGTAATTGTATGATTATCTTTCCTAATTTTTGGTGGGTGATTGATAAGTCAAGGATTGTCCTTTGATCTTTCACTCATTTTAAATCCTTGCAGCTTCTACTTATTGCGTACACAGAAGTTAAATTTCATGTGCGTAATCTTCATTCATTATGAAAACAGAAAAAGTGTGCCATTTGTCTAAACACATTTTTTTTTACCAGGATGTGCATTCTGCACTCTTAGACTCTGCTTTGGACCAAAGTATTTCACACTATAGAAGGAAAATATGCAACAAGTAATTGGCTTCCTCTGTTTCGATATGAGGAAAGCTTGCTGTAACAATGTAGGGGAGCCAAACTCATGATAAATTACATATCCTGTACATTTAGTGTAATGCAAATTGAGGTGGATAGTAGAGTAATCACAGGGTCAAGAAAAATGCTTTTGACAGTACATCAGGTGGTAATGATTTCATTAGATGGTGCTCAGAAAAATGGGAGATGTGTTTTATGGACAACATTTATGCAAGACTTCTTTTTATGGTGAATACTTAGAAATATGTTTACGCCCAATATTATTTTTGTACCTTAGTAAGCATTGAAGGAATTTAATGCCATGTATAGAACTTCCAGTTCTTTACTATGTTTGCATCAGTCCACCACTGGTTCCTATACTGAGTCGCATTAATCTTTTCATCACCGTGACAGTCTAATTCTTTAAAGCCATTCTAATATTCTCCAGTTCATGCCTAAGACCCGAAATTGTCTCTTACCTTGACATTCCTCGGCGAATGTTTGGAAGCATTTCTGCCCCCTGCCCATCACAGTTTCTTTGATTTCATGTGGGAGGTCTGCCCAAAAGGTATATGCAAAAATTAATTTTGCCCTTATGTAAAATGGATCAAAATGTGTGAAATTTAAACATTGTAGGATAGTATTTGTATAGTATGGTTGCTATATGCTGTATTTTATCAAAGATCTTCCACAAGACTCAAAAAATAAGCAATAAGGAGGGAGACATACAGAAGGATGTGACAAAATTAATAAAAAGTTTCATAATTTGTTAATACAATTAAAACTGGGATTTTGTTACATGGTTTTCTTTTGCAGATATCCAGGCTGTTTACTGTTAGCAGAATTGCACTTCTATATATGAGAAATGGGGTTACAGTTACCTGAATGGGTTTATGTTTGAATGGAATATGGGACTTTTAATTGCATACCAACCTGTAAGTTCTCAAAACAGCTAGATTCTCAACAGGGGTGATGGATGTTTTTCATTTATTTGTCATGACCATAATATCTGGAGAATCCAGCAAGGCTGTAACCAGTGTGTTGCCCATGGGAAATGTAAATTATGTTAATACAGTTATTTTAAGATGCTGTATCCACACCAGAGGTAATTCAGCGCTGCATAAGACCTAAGTGAGTGCCTTGTAAACAGGACATTATACATCCTCATGTTGGACAGCAACAGTGCATTCTCCAGATATAATGGATAAAGCAGATACACTGCAGAAGTAGCTGCAGACAGCCAAAAAGATGTGATACTCCACCTTGGAGTTGGGCAGATTTTGAGATAGGCAGTACATGTAGCTTGCATGGAAGGTATGAGAAATGCATACATTGTTCTGCTTGGGAAACCTGAAGGGAAGAGACCATTTCAGAAACATAGACACATGTGTGTGTGTGTGTGTGAAGTAGTGTTAAAATGGGTGTTAGAGGAATAGGGTGTGATGTACTGGCATACATAACCAGTCATGCCCCTCCCCACTATTGACTCAATAGATGGTGGGCCTCCTTGTAATTACTGGCAAAGTCACTCTCAGAGATCATAACTGGGATTCATTTTAAAGATGCTGAGTGTAACATGACTCATTCCAGTCCAGTGAATCTATGTTAGCATGTGGCCCCTGAAGGAAATAGTTTTTCCACCTCCTAATCTAATCCCTGAAATATGGGAAACAGGAAAATCTCGTGAGTCAGGAACTTCATGCATTAATAATTAAGACTTATGCCATTTTTACATCTAAAGTTGTATTCACTTTTTTATTACAGCAACGGAATAGACATTACTGTCTAAATTAGTCACTAATGGAATTAGGTGAAATATATGAGGGAGTATATGTAAGTCAATCTGCTGTAATAACAATTGAAAGTCTTGGGTAATTGTAATAGTATCACATTTTGGGGAAGGGGGTTGCTACACTGAAAAGTTGAAAATATATCTCTTCAGTAGTTTATGAGGGTCAGAATAAATCTATTTAAAATATTGGATACATGCTATAGATTATTTTAAGTATCAGTATTGCATTGTTCTTATCTAAGTACATTTCTAACAAAATCCTGTGATACAGAAAGATTTGAGCTGGAGCCTTGTATACATTATGTATATTCCTATCATTCTTGGTCAGAAATGTGCAATATATCAAGATAAGCAAGCAGGGGCCCTTTAGCCAGTGGACAAATTGGGTAGAGAAGTGGCAGGGAGGGAAATAAGATTGCAGAGAAGTAAAATTGGAACAACAGATTTCATGGAAAGCTTTTTCATTGTTTGCGAGTTGTTTTCTTAAATATATGCATCTGAATAAACGTAACTCACTGTCTCTCCTGAGAGTGATGCCAAAGAAATTTTATCTGTTCCTCAAAATGCCATTTCTTTTTTGCTTTTGCTGCTTGGCCACTGGTGAGTTTTCTCTCAGCAAATGCTGTTGTGTAGTAAGAGCAGTGCCTTGCCTATTTTTAAATTCTTAAATTGAAACAAAGAGAGGTATGACACTTTTTCTGTTGCTATGTCGTATGAGCTTGTGACTGTTAACTGTTTCAAAGCCCCATTAAGTTTTTGTGTGCTGAACAAAATATTGTAAGACTTATTTTACCCTTGGCCTGAACTTCTTCAGCTGTCTCCTTCCAACGTTTGTCCTTAACTACACTGTTACTGTAGTCTTTCAAAGCAGTCCATGGTGACGAAGTTCGAGTACATTTCTGTGTGTGTGGCTTAGGCTTTTAAAGTGCCATTTGTAAGTGAAGTGATTGGGAGAGCAGTGGAGGATGGCAGTAGGCTTGGTAGGTGTTTTAATTTAAGTAAAAATAGTTGTATAACAGTGATTATCTGGCCATGTTTGAAGTGGCATGAGCAGTTAGAGGTATGAAATCGGGTTACCCAAAGAAAAGACTTGTGAACTTTGACTCGCAGGAAGTGGTGGCATGAACGAGCTACCGAAGGTGGAAAGCGTAGAGTACGGCGCTATTCCCTGTCAGTGGTGCCTCCTACCAGTGTCACGTATGAAAAGGTTCGGCGCTCTAGTGGCAGGGAATAGAACTGCAACGAAAGACGAGACATACCAGTGACATCTAGAAATAAAGATAATTGTATGGGTTGAGCGCGAGGTTCGAAGTAACTGAATATTGTCCCCTGAGATGTGAAGTTGCGTAGCGTGGTAGGTGAGCACCGACATTTCGGAGGATCCTTTTGGCTCCATAGTCAGAGTGTGAGAGAACTTTACATGTCCAGAAAACGGTTTGGAGTCATTAATATCTTAATCTTTTACAGTTGGAAGCTCCTGAAATTTTATGTGGTAATAGCTTTGTACATTATATGCAACCTTAATTAATGTAGTTTTGTGGCATAAAACGAGCATTGTTGTGGTTGTGCGAAATCTGTGCTTATTTCTTGATGTCATATTGATCGTTAGCCACTGGAACTGCGAATATTAAATATTAAGTGTTGTACAGATTTAACATGTCAGGGTTTTAAATTTGGCGACGGCAGAAAAGTTGAGATTGTGTCTGAAGAAATTAACTTAACATAAAACCCTTATTACTAGAAATCGAGCGCAGAAAAATAAGTCAAATTGTACAATACATACGCGGAGACCTGTAGGTGTGACGTAAGCCTCGCTGTGCACGACAAAGAATCTGAAGAGCAATGGTCGTTACTACTTCTCCCAAGAAGTTACTGTTCGTATATTCCGTTAAATGTACGTGTAACTGAGTGTTACGCGTAAATGAAAAAAATCTTTTATTGCTAGTCAGAAAATCACACATCACAGTGCCTTGTACATGCAGTCAGTGGCGCTCTCCGACGGTGTGATTGCAAAGCTTCAGCATCTGAAACTAACGGAAGTTAAATATTTATTACTAGTACGGAAATAGCTTTCTTCGTATGTCTGGCCAGCGCATCTGCGCACAGTGCGGTGTTCTTTGTCGAAATACATAGCAACTTTGTCAAATTTTCAAACTTTATTTTGAAAGAAACATTTAGCTTGCAGGTGAATGGTCGTGTCTGTGCCTGACTGCCCTCAAGTAAATAGTTTACATAGCCTATCGACTTTGAAGGTGTCATGGAACGTGAGAAATCCTTCACAGACTTGCAAAACCAATCGTTAAGAAGTGTGTGCAGATAAAGCTTAGTTCAAGATTACGGTCTCCTCGGATGTGAATGCTTGTAGTTAACCGTTTAAAGCCCTGTAGTAACTTCATATCACCTGCCGTAACATCAGTAAGCTCTGCATTCCCCACCAGCCCACTGTATTTGTGTTTGTAGAACGATTTTCAAAATGAACTGCGTTAACCGACCGATGAGAATTTGCGTCTGGGATGTGACGCTGATTCGCTGGATTACTGTTCCCCAGCCTTTGGAAGGGACGTTGCTCCTTCATCTTCAGGGGCTGAGATGTCCAAGTAGTACTTGGACATCTCAGCCCCTGATGATGAAGACGGTAAGTTCCTTCGAACGGTCGGGGAACGCCAGTCCAGCAACACAGTGCGTCGCGTCGTAAACATATGAATCTTGAACAAAACGTCCGTGGAACCCTGGAATCTCGTGTAACTGTTTGGTGCTTATAATTTTTCTATTTATGACGGATGTTTCTCCTCAGATGACGTTCAGGAAACACAGTATGGAGCAAAAATTGTACCGTTGAAATAACAGGTAGAGCCTGTTGGCCATCTTACACGACTGCGCAAAGCAGCGACTTCGGGTCCGCTACTTTGACTCCTCCGTGGGGTTTGGGGGTTACGAGAGGGGTATCGTGTTGGATGGTTGCATATATAGTTCTATGTTGCTCCCTAGTAACCGAAAAAAAAAGACTTTTTTTTTTTCCACAGAGTGCTCTTCCCGCACTGTGGCACCAAGACAGGAAAACATGGTTATCTGTATTTCAAGACGTAAAATGTCGTGGAATGTATGGAAGTGCACGTCAGAAGAGCCGTTAAATGGGAAAAAAATTATGTGTCTAGGTAAAAACACCAACCCACGTTTTTAGAAAGGGTGACGACTGCTGTGGGTTATTTGGTGCCAATATCCGCCCGTGCTGCTCCGCACTGCCCACGCACACATCTGCCTGAAGATGGCGATACGACTGTATTCAAGCAGACACATGTATTTAAAATGTTAATTTTCTCGTTAAACATATTTTATTCAGTTCTCTTTGTGGTTGGATACGCAGAATTTTTCCTCAATAATGAATACGTTTCATTTTACTTTATTTGCACTCATCGCCACTCTTGAGTAAATCGTTGGCCTTGGCCGTGTAGGTGTGAGGCCTATCATCTTCGGACGTTATCTTGCTGTGAAACCGTACAGATCCTGTAAAATAAAAAAAAAAGTTTCCACAATTCAGTCTCTAACAAGCCTGGAGTCAGGTTTACGCATAGGCGTAACCAGGAAATTCTGTCTTGGCGTATTAGCATTAACTCGCCCTCACAAAACACAGCGGCACTTCAACTGAACATATTTTTAACTGGAGTACATCGTAATAAAAGGTACATCGGTTACATCTAATGAACACAACATTGTCTGCACCCCCCCCCCTCTTCCGAAACCACTGCCGTAGTCAGAAACAATCGCCCTGGTGCACTGCATTACCTGATACATACTCAGAGGTACACTTGTCCAGGGGCGTTCTGAAGACTGAAAATCATCTGCGCTTTGTGACTGTTGTAATGTGTGCCGCAGAGCAAGAGTGTCAGATCGGAGGGGTGTGTGAACTAGGATACATTTTATTTAGAAAATCTGAAAGGAAGAGACTACCTGTAAGACCAAGTCGTGGATTGGAAGATAATATTAAGATGCGTCTTGAAGAAATGGGGTGTGGTTTGAATTCCTCTGTCGGGATAA
>Ga0136643_10003403_pt1 | contig 21460 bp, 10 predicted proteins | sample TergutLab28metaG_FD_96883 | JGI IMG/M metagenome (GOLD analysis project Ga0136643, IMG submission 96883) | Labiotermes labralis P1 segment gut microbial communities from Petit-Saut dam, French Guiana - Lab288 P1 (version 3) (version 3) | ecosystem: Host-associated > Arthropoda: Insects >...
GTTATAGGATCTTCGTGACTCGCCAGTAACACAGTATCATCAGCGAAGGTACCAGTTAGCGTATTTTCGGTAGTTGGTAAGTCTGCTGTATATACTAGGTAGAGCACTGGGCCCAGAACGCTTCCCTGTGGCACTCCTGATCTGATTGGGAATGTGCCCGAGATGGCATCATTGAATCGTGTTTGGAAATGCCGTTCGCATAAATAAGATTGAAATGGTTTGAAGTAGGCTGGGAGATGTAGTTTCAGTTTGTAGAAGATACAGATAGTAATACAAAATACATGAATATAAACTAGACAATGACTCTATTTGTTGTAGGGGGTTGTTGTTCTCGGCAGGTGTGGCGTTGTAGTCGTGCGGAGGCTTGTTCTCTGACCTCCTTGAAAGTGCTGCGTTGTGCGGGGTGGGGGGAGGGGGGGGTTGGTCCGAGCGGCTTGGTGGCAGGTTTCCTTGCCTAAGCTCTTGGTGCTAACGTGTTCCTGTCTTGCTTGTCCCCTTGTTTGGTGTAGGTCCGTATGGGTGGCGGTGCTCGCTGATGGAGTCCCCCTGTGCCGTGTCTCTGATTGTGGTAGGTTCATTCACTTTGTTCACTGTCGGGTGTGGTTGTACTGTTAACTTGGTGTTATGTTTACTATGCGGCCAGCATTCCAATTACTTTGGCTTCAGTGCGATCTACATTAGCTTGCCATTTACCAAGTCTAGGTTTTTATTCCAAGCAGAGCTGTATAGTCAGTGTTTGCTGACCTTGATTGAAGCGTTAATTAGGCATTGGCATTTTAAAATGTCCTGACCTGTTTTTTACATAAATTATGACCATAGCAGGCAGTATGTGCAAGGATGGCATTCCCTTAGGTGTGCAACGAATTATCATACCTGATTGCAGTTTTGTGCAGATTCTGTTGAATCTGCTGCTGCAGCTGCACATTGCTAACACCTGTGTGACTGCTGTTTGTCTCTGGTGATGATATGGCATCATATAACCTAAAGAATTATGCTGCATACTGAATATTATAAATATTCCATGCAATAGATGTATTAGCTTATATTTTATTCCAAATAATTGCACAATATTAGCACTATACAGTTTTTATTATTCTGTAGTGGATCCTTCTGCATGTTTGGGCTGTCATTAGCCAACCGTCCATAGTATGTTACAATATCAAATAGTTAAAAACATTATTCTGTACCTTGTGTATATAGAAGCTAAAAATCAGGTTAAGAATATGAATTAATTGTTAGCAGTTCTTATTACATATATTTCTTCTTATGCATTATAAATTTATTTACACTTACTTTTGCAACCATACATCTATATGTGTACAGTTGGATCTTGGATAGTATATGGATCTTAGTTGGTATATATATTTTTAACCTGATTTTAGCTTCTCTATATTTGTAATATTGTTTAATGTTTCACCTACTAAGTATCGTAACATACTACGCACAGCCAACTATGATATGTTCGTACATCAATATGAGAATTCCTTTTTGTTAATAACTGTCCCAAAGGTGGCTACTGATAGCCAAAAATGTAGGAGGATACACTGTGGAGTATTAAAAATTGTGTAGTGGTATTATTGTGCAGTTGGAAAAAAATATGAGTTAAGGAATTATGCCTTCAATTGAAAGAACAGTTGCTTTCTACAGTATAATTATTATATGTTATATATTAGTATATATAATATATATTAAAGATTATTATTATTATATAATTATTGCCTAAACACGTGAAACAAATTATGCTGCTTAATTATGTTTAGTCTGTGATGTGGGCTTGCATGACCAATTTGCTTATGTTTATGGAGGTTGGTTGTTTTTATATGTAAACATGTGTTGTGTGTAGGTACCTGTGACTGTCTGATGTCTTTATTTGCACTGTTTCTGGCTTTGTTTGTAATACTGCTGTTATGTCCCATGGCTGCTGACCAACTAGCTCAGATGCCTGGGTTTTAGCTTACATAAATATTATCGGTTCTTTAGGTGTATTAAAGTCATTTGTAAAACTTTTATTTCCCTTTGCCTTCAGGCTGCTTTGTCTATATGTCTGGCAGTATTTTAGACAATAATATCTCATGTAATGGGATGTTCAAATCTAGTGCTTTAATGGCATTTGTATTGCTTTGAAAGTGATTTAATAAGTCTCTTAATGCAGTAGCTGATTTATTCGCTAATCATTTGCAGTGAAAAGTATATTTTCACATGGGCAGAAATTTCTAAACAATGGTTGGTGTGTCACACAACAGCGACTTCTGGTGGTATGTGTGGACACATCTATTTGCTTCTATGTTCATTCCTAATTTCATTAAGTATGATTCAGTTTGAACAAAAAGATTTTGGATGTCATTGCAGTTACTGGCCAGGAGTATACAGTCATCGGCAAAAGCTGACATTAATGTACTTAACTTGGTCATTAATTTGATAACCCTTCATTGTTTCAAGCTGTTCTACCAGACAGTCCATTATGATATCACAGATAAATGGGGGCAGGGCTCACCCTGTTCAACTCCTGTCTGTGGTGAGATGGAGATGTTGGACTTCTTATGTTCTGTTTAATGTTTAAATGCTTGTATGAATTTACTGTGAGTAATCAGTGTATATGGGAGCCATTTCAGCTGCATCTAAGTCTAGGTGTGAAACACTACTGAATGCTTCAAGTGTATCTATTTGAACCACCACCAAGCCCCTAGACCACCTGGCTTGTGTAATTTCATCAAAATATGTACATTACTGAAACATCCAGGTTCATGAACGTATCCTTAGTGTTGAAACAAAATTTTATCTCAAATTTAAGTTGTTTTTTCACTATTCTCAGTATAAGTGACAGATGATAGAGCTAATTGTTATGGGCCTGTAATAATCTACTAAAGCGAAATTATTTCCATGCTTAGGAATAAATGTCATTTTTTGTTACTCCATAATGCTGGCTGAAGTTTGCTAGTGAGTAGTAAATCAGATTGCTTTGAAAGTGCTTTATTAATGCTCTTAATCTGGTAGCTTATTCTGTGCAAATTATTTGTAGTGAAAATGTTTTCACATGGGCTGCAATCATTAAACACTGGTTTTTGTGTCCCACAAAATCATCTTCCATTTATTTGTCGCCATTTTCAATCCCAGTTTTGTTAAGTTTGATTTCATTGTGTGCTAAAAGATTTTGGCCGTCATTGTGTATTGGCCAGGAGTATAAGGTCATTAGCAAAAACTAGTTCTAACATACTTGGGAATCAGTTTGATAATTTTACAACGTTTCAAGCTCTTCTACCAGAAAGTCCATTCATTCATTCCATTTGTCTTACGACAGGTCCATAGCCTGTTCCAAAGCAGGTTTGAGTTATATCTAGTGCTTCTTCTTTCAGCTTCCAGTATCCTCTCTTTTCCTGAAAGTCATCAAGTAGCTGCTTACATATTCTTCCTCATCTTCCCATCACTTGTATCCTTCCCTCTATCTTTCCTTCAATAATGTGTTTTAGAAGGCAGTTTCTATACAAGATGTTACCAGTGCAGTTAGGCTTCCTTCTTTTTATTTTTGTAGAATATTCTTCTCCTCCTTCACTCTCTGTAACACTTCATTTCTCACATGATTGGTGCAACCGATCTTCTCCATCCTTCTCTACCACCACATTTCAAAACATTCCACGTGTTTCTGATCTACATTCTGAAGTGTCCAAGTTTCAGCACCATACAAAACTATACTCCAAGTGTAGCATTTTACTAGTTTCTTCCTAAAACATAATTCCAGTTTGCTGGTGAAAAAAGTCTTCTTGTTGAATGCTGCTTTTGCCATGGCAATCATGGACTTAATTTCCCATGTACATCTTTCATCATTTGTTATTGTGCTACCTAAATAGTTGCAATATTCCACATTCTCCACCTGTTTGTGATTTACCATAATCTATATTCATGATAGTTGCCTTGACATTTGCATCACCTTAGCTTTTTTCCACATTCATTTCCATTGCCCTGTATCACTGCTTCTTCCTGACCTAGTAGCACAAGGTCAGCTGCATATTGTTCACAGTACCATACTTGTCCTCCAGTTCTGAGGTCACCAAAGCTTTCAAGATCTTCCATGGTTCACTGTGAAAGTTGTATAGATTTGGCAACAAAAAGCGTCTATGTCTAACACCTATCCAATCTTCACTCTTCTTGTCTCCCCCAGGTCCAGTTTTAGTTTAACACTTTGATCCATGTGCAGTTTGTTGATGAATCTTTTTCGTCAATCAACACCAGTTCTGTGTAGGATGTGCATTAATTTGGTTCAGTTTACATGGTTAAATCACTTCTGCCAATCTATGGAGCATGCACACAACTCCTCGTCTATGTCCAAAGTTCATTCATATATTACTCTCAGCATCCCGTTTGCATCCCTAGTTCCTCTTCCTCTTCTAAATCAAAATGGGTCTTCTCCAAATGCGTCCTCTATTTTCCTTTCATTCCCTCTTTTAAGTATCCTTGCTACTATCTTGGTTGTTGTGCGATGAGTTTGAGTGCATGATGGCTGCTGCATTGCGTAGCTTTTGGCTTCTTAAGGGCAATCATGGTAACTTCAGTGAAATCTTGGAGCAGTTCTCCAGTTTCTTGTGTGTTGTTGATCAGTTGCGACACTATTCTGAGACAGTATTCCCCCAACAGTTGAGTACATCCCCAGCTACATCATCATCTCCTGTAGCCTTCCTATCCCTCATCTCCTTTATAGCTTTCACCACTTCACTTCACAATATATAAGAGCCTTTCTTGCTTGCATCTACTCAGGTTTGACTTCTAGGTTTTCTGGTTGATCAGGTTGATCGAGGAGCTCTGTAGTATAATTCTCCTAAATTTTCAGTACTTTTCTGTTGTTATATTCCCTTTAGAGTCTTCAGTGCCAATGTTTTGAATTCCATGCTTTTCTTTCCCACCTAGTTCTTTTGTCTTCATGTACTTTAAATCATAATGTCATGCTTTTTGAAATTCCGTGATCTGATCACATATGGCTCTCAAGATACTTCTTCTTGGCCCTTTCTGTTGCTCTTTTAAATTTGTTTGTCAGTCTTCTATTGGTCTTCCTTGCTTCTTCGTTGCTTATATTCCTTCATTTTCTTTGTTCATCCATTTTATTAATCATTTCCTGTGTAATCCATGACTTACTTGCTTTCCTATCTGCTTAACCAATCAAGTCTGTTATATTATGTAACACACACTTCTTGGTATGGTTCCTCCCATACTTTCACATTCAGTTGCACCTAGTTTTTCTTCTAGAGTATTTTGCACTTTCTGTCATTGAGCATACAACTTCCCCACATTACATCTCGGTTTTCCTTTTTGGAACTTAAACAGATTTATCCATTCTAGTGCAGATCTTCACAACCAGCAAGTTATGGTTGGAGCCAGTATTTGCTCAACTCATTTTCTGCACATCCTTATTGTTTCTGAATCAAAGCTTCACAAGCATGTCGTCCAAATGGTGTCAATTTCGATCTCCAGGTGTATTCCTGGTGCACATTCTTCTCTTAGGGAAGGTCCTTCATGATATTAAAAATAAACAGGGACAGGGTCACCCTGCTTAATCCCTCTGTTTAGTGAGATGGAGTTGTTAGACCCTTTGTGTTCAGTTGTCATATTTATATGCTTGTATGAATTTACTAGATTGACCGTACTGTTCTTGGGAGTTATAATCTTTTCTAATCATTTATAGTGAAAATGTTTTAACATGGGCTGCAGTGAATAAACACTGGGTTTTCTTTCATACAACAACTTCCAACATATAAAAAAGTGATGATCTGTGACATGCAAACTATGAAGTAGCTGATGTGCTTCATTAGTTACTGAAGACAGTGAATAATAATGTCTCTGGATATTGTTTGTTTGATTACTAAGCTCTTGAATGTGTCATGAAAATGCTTAAACTCAGTAGTTTGACACACAGGTTTTGGAACTTCAGTAGGAGTTATTTTAATCTTCTGATCACATGTAGTGCTGTAAGAGGCTGTGACTCTACTGAAGTAACTTCTTGTGCTTGTAGCTCATTTTCATTTATTCTTGTAATCCTGTTGTAGTTCACAATCAGTCTCTGTAAATCATGGGTGTCTAACCCAAAGGCCAGTTGCAGCCCATAAGGTTGTAGCATGTGGCCATGTTTGTTTGCATATATTCTATACAAATAACACATTAATTTATGCAGCCAGGTATACCACTTACTATTTTTTCATGTGTGGCCTGTGAACCAGCCCACAGTGACAGGTGTGAGTCTTTGCTTTAAAGAGGTTGGAGACCCATGTTGTAAACGGTATGCTGCGTAATGTATGATGTTTTGTTTCATCATCATCATATTTAAACTGTGCTCTTATCTATGCAGGCTTTCTGTAAGAGCTCTTGCTGAATACTAACATTATTCATATCTGTATATTCTTGTAAGCTACCATTTTTATTTTTTATTTTTTTTGCACAAATTCTATTTCCACTTAATTGTATATCACTTGGTTTTATTGCTTCTGTATGTTTTGGCTGCAGCCATCTTCAGGTAGCTGCAATTGTTGAAGACATGTACACAAGTCGTACAGATTGTCAGATATAAATGGTAAAATATTTGTACATATTACTGTCATTGCATAAATATAGAGTATAATTAACATCATGTTAAAATTATGTAAAATATATCCAAACATCTTTTGATAGAAAATTTTTTCCACTTTTTGGTAGAGCAGAGATCCCAGAATTAGATATTCAGTATGCACTCCATGAATGAACATACTTTGTGTTCATTCATCATCAAATAGTTTTTCCCCACTTCTTGTGTCTTTTGTGCTCTTGCATGTTGTTTTTTCAGCCATATTGCATCGTGTGTGTTGTGTGGTCTTTGTATCCATGCGACCATAATTGTGTGTTCAGGTTGCTTCTTTGTATCTTTTTTTATATTTCAGCAGTGAGGTCAACAGGGTGTTGATTGGATGTTGTGTTCAGTGTTTATTCAGGATGTTATGCTGTTTGTTGTATTCATAAAAGTGGTAGCTTTTAGGGTTGGGCCACACAGAAAGCGGGCTGCCGCGGCAGTCTGCGATATGGTGACGCCAGACAGGGCACGGCAGCTAAGAGCAGTCTAGAGTGAAGAAAAGCCATCTAGTTAGGCTTCCATTTGTTTTTATTTCGGTTATTTTTCTTTAATTTATGGTGTCCAGTTCCGATGAGGAAGAACTTTTTCGTCTGTTAGCACTGAGTTGTGAAAGATAAAGGAGATGGTGGTGGATATACGAAATCAATGAGAAGAGGGAACGTTGGATGAATATCACTATCTCTGCGTAGAACTTCAGTCGCACAAGGACTGCTGCACTTACTCAGTTAATTTTTCAGTGAATTCTTCCACCATTCCGTACTGCCCGCCTGGCAAATCTGTCTCCAAAACACAAATGTCTGCTGCCAGCCACGCTCTAGACTGGTCAGCTGTGTCAGCCCGCCTTCTGTTTGACAGGGATGATGCAGTCTTACATACACATAATACAGTTTGAATGCCTTACCACCACGAGCACAGATCGCTGCCCGCCGCAGCAGCCCTCTTTCTGTGTGGCCGAACTGTTATATGTGTCTAATGGTGGGCCTTTTCCCTAGATTTTTGTCCCTTCCATTATTTCTTCTGTGGAGCATAGTCATGCCCTGTTCCAGGTGTCTCTAGTGTAGCTGGAATTGTCATTGAAGTGTCTTAACATCCTTTGTGTATTCCTTGCACCTGTTTCAGAATATGCATTAAGTTTTTTCTACATATATTTTGTTGCAGGTCTTTCATTTTAGCTTGTCTGCTCCACTTTTATGGAATGTACTGTGTTATTTGGTTTGGTGTAAGTTTGTTTACAATGTGTAGTTTACTTTGTGATTATTAGGTCGGTATGTTGAAGATGTTGGTTACTTGCCTTTGTTGATATGTGTAAATTTTGCCAGTTTTGTTTTCTTTCCAGTGTTGGTCTTTTTCTTCTTTGAACAATGAATTTCTTGATTTTGTACTTATTGTTGTGGGTTATGGGTTTGTTTTGTTCTGTTCAGCATGTATCTGTATGTGACTTTCTTGTTTTCTTCCAAGTGGTTGGATGTACTGAGGATGGGTGTGTCTGTTTCCTCTGCTTTGTGATAGATATCTAGTGTTAGGTTGTTGTTTCCTATGTTGATTTTTAGATGTAGGAAATGTCATTTGATTGTTTTCCTCTTCCAGTTCATATTCGGTTTCCCAGTGCATGCTCTTGTGGTCACTGGGGATGTCTTCTGCAGTAGTTGTATTTCATTCACATATTACAGGAATGTCAGTGACATATCCTGTGAATATGGTGTTCGTTCTGTTGGTTATTGTGGGGTATAATTTGTCTTCCAGGTTCTATAGAAGATTTCTGCCAGTATGTTAGATATTGGTCCTGTCATTTTGCATCCAGTAAACAGTAATGGTAATAATTGCAGTTAGTACATTATAACAAAACATAATTTACTAAATAAGCCACACGGAATGCACAACATGAATTTCTTTGAAACTATTGTACTGTCAACTTCTTTGTGAGGGGGGGAGTGCGAGTACAGTACATAAAGTATACAGTAAGAGTACATGTGCACAGGTAACACTAATGTCTATGCAGTACCATTTTATCTAAGGATTGAAGTTGTTTTCATTTCTGTCAGTGGGATATAGCAGTTTAGCCCTCTAACAGTTGATGTTGGCAATCAGAGACTTCCCAGTTTTGGTATTTGAATGCTACGTGACACTGCCTTCATTCAGTTTCATCTGTATAGCACGATCCTGAAATAATATTTAGGATTTTGGGGACATAACTCATCACATGGTCCTTGGGACCCAAGTTTGTGTAATGACCTTTGGTTTGGGAATTTGTGTTCTAATGTATTCCTTTGTCCTGTGATACCCCACTCCCAGCATATATGATCATTTGTACTAATGAGAGTTTTTGCTTAGCCTGTTGGGTCTTCCACTGTAGTTGAAAATATATTGAATGTAGTTCTGTGGACTGAAAATCTGTTGCAGATTTATATTATATATCCCAGAGTCATTTCTTTCTTCATAGTTTAATAAGAATTTAAATATTCATTGGGACAAAAATTATTCAAAACAGTAGGTGTAGGGAGAGTAGAACATGCAGTGTATTTCCAATACACCCTTTTTAGGCATTTACAAAATTGTGAAAAGCAACTTCTAGCTTCATCATGTCTGTCCATCTGGTTTTCCTTCCATCCACATCAAACAACTCAGCTCCCACTGGACAGATTTTCATGAAGTTTGATATTTGAGTTTTTTTGAAAATCTATCAAGAAAATTCAAGTTTCATTAATATCTGGCAATAATAATGGGTACATGATATGAAGAACTATATAGATTTATGATCACATTTTGCTCAGTTCATCTTATAATGAGAAATGTTTCAGACAAGTGTTGTAGAGAGAATCAAAAAACACATTTTGTGTTCAGTAAATTTTTTTTTTTTTAAATCATGCCGTTTATGAGATAACATGGAAAAATATTGTAGCTCGTAACAGGACACCGATGAAAATATGGTGCATGCACATTGCATGGTTGATACCTAAGACCACAAACACATGCTCAGAATATGTAATACTTATTGCTTTTCCACTGCAACAGTGGTTGTATGAATCCACCTCATTGTTACATTGTACATACATTGCCTCTCTTGTTTGTAATTTTTGCTGTTTTCAAGATAGTTACACAAACTTGTGCGGAGCAGATATTACCCAGCTTGTGTACTCGTCATTGACTGCGGTCTTGTGAAGACACATGAAGGTTACGAAACAGTCAACAAAAAGTAGACCAATGAATAAATGGGCCATGCATCACAACTGTAGTTTTAGAGAATAACTCTTATTTTCTAACATGTGCTGCAGTAAAATTGCAATAGTTCAGTGTGAGCAAAACTGAAATTACCTTGAGTTACCGGAAAGCTCAGACAACACAAATTTCTCTTGCTTTTAACATTCATTGTTAGTGTAAATTAAAATACAGACATATATCACATAACGGTATGCAAGAATACGCAAAGAAAATGACTACAAGACGGTACAGTAATTCCTGAAAGATGAGTGCATCCAGAGATGTGCACTTGAACTGGAATCTGTATCAGGCATACAAAGGACCTAGACTACAGAAGACTGGCATGGTTGATATGTAAACTCATACTGTTGGGACTGGGACAGCCAAGATAGTACTGTGTGTTTCAGTTTTTTCCTGATGCCATCATCAATCACAAGCATAAAAATGTAGGAGAAAACAAGCACTTTGTATACAACACATTACTGCTTAAAAAAGTGACTGAGATCTTAATCTTACAATTATTCAGACAGGTTATGTTTTATGTATTTGCCAAAAGTGTTTTACAAGTGAAAATATTCAGTTATACATTTAAAGCATATATTAATATCATGTGACAGATTGATGTAGCACTTATAATATGATAAAAAAACTTCAAGTAAAATCTCCTCCTTGATGGATGTTCACAATCAAAATAATGATAGTATGGAAGGCTCCTAGAGATAGATAGTTTTTTAAACATTAATTATATTATTCCAAGCCTGGGCATTTGTCACACTGTTCTTATGGCAGGGCTGTTAATTCCCATGGCAAAGAGATGTAAATACTGTAATTTTATGGTACTGTTACTACTGGTATTAGTCTCAGTGGAATATAAGTTTGATGATGGTTTCATGAAAAAGCCAACATTTTTACCATGTTTTGGACAAAAAAAGATATTGTCTGAAAATACAGTTGTGATTGATGATACATTATTTGCTATATGATGGCCTAATTTGTAATAACTTTAAAATTATTGAGTCCAAGATTATTTTATCTTGCTTGGATTAACTGATGTAGACAGAAATCTGCATAAAGCCATATTTTCTCTGTGGTAATATCTGAGAGTAGAGTGCACCTGGCTGTGTGGTTTTTGGCTTATGTTAGAAGAGTGGACATGCTACTTTGACCTGTTACTCTTGTTAATAAGTTTTGCAGCCCAGGACTGGTTATCTTCTTAGGTTGATGGATGACTAGCCAGTCATTGTTTTTACTAGTTACAACAGATAGTGGATGGGTATGTGGGTGGGTGGGTGGATGGTTGGATGGATGGATGGTTTGATGGATGGATGGATGGCTAGATGGCCACATGATTAAGAGATGGAAGTTTCAGTTTTCAGTTCTGATAACAATGCCAAGCCACTTGTTAGGTATTGGACCTGAACTATACTAATCTGTTCTCAAACAGAATTTAGTTGTCATCTTGACTTGCCCTTACACTATTAGTTCTGTTGAACACTCTGTCTTGCTGCTGTGACATTATATTGTATGGTCTGATGCCATTGTGTAAAATTTGTAAGTGAAAACTGTAAAAGTTCCTTTTTCTGACAAGCATTGTATATAATGGTTTTTTTTTATCATGGGTGGTGTTAACTGAGGGAATGAATTTGGAAGGTACAGTTGTATAAAAATAAAACTGACTGCTCAAAAGAAAAGTTTGAGTAAATACGGCAATTATTTGCAAACTCTTGATACAAAGCATTGTAGCTGTCCTTGTACTGTCCTCTTGTCCAGTATGCATAACTGAAGTAATCAAATTTCTTTGCTCTACATAAGGTGTGATAATAAGTAGGAAGTTTGATAAAGTATGTTATTTTTATATTCCTGAAGTACAGAGCTTCTTCTTATGTCGGACAGTGATATGAGAAAAATAAAGCCGGGCAAGAAACTGTCCTCCTCCTTTGAATTTTATCATCTTAATTGCTGATAATGCATTTGTGATATTATACTCTGTTACATTCACTTTGGATGAATTGCAGAGGTCATGTATAGTAAATGAATAAATGATGTTTGAAAATACATAAAAAATAATAAAGCCGGGTGAAAATTTGAGCCCTTTCACAAACCTTCAGCTAGTCTAGTACAGTTACTGCTGTAAACATAATATATATATGATATATGATATTTTAATGTAAATGCAGTTGTCATATTTTGATTTTTAAATAAAGGCATGTATTATTTTGAACATGTTTAACATGAAAACAGTGGGTCACACAAAACTAGTACATGATTCAACATGATATCCTGAGCTTTGATCCTGTTGTTCTGATTTTAGAAGAAATAAAGGTATCCAATGCAAAATGCTCAAAAATCAAGAATGAATAAAACCAGATAAAGTGAGTCCTGTCCATTCCATTATGATTGTTTTAATTCCTGTTTACATCATATTTGTTTGAACTTATACTGTTTCTGCAATAAATAAAGCCAAGTTATTGTCCCCCAATGTCCTATATGGATTCATTATAACTCCTTGATTTGTGTTCATACTCTTAATTAAAAAGTAATATTACAATAAATGTGTGGTGAATCTGAGTTCTCTTATGTGGGATTGGTTGTTGTAAATGTTTTATAGCATGTACAGAATCATTTGTTATTGAGAGATATTAAATTTTATCACACTGAGAAGGATGTTCGAAACTGTGCATTGCTTGATATAATTCACCAGTTTTGCAACATTTAAACAATAAAGGAACTATTTTTGCAATACTCATATTTCCAAGGGTTTTCTGGCAATCGTGTGTTGAATTCAGAACGGAAATGATCAATATCCCGCATGTGTCTAAAGTTATGACTCTGAAGTGTGTCCACATGAATGGCAGGCATATCCTTGGAAGTTGTTTTTATTTTAAAAATATGGTATTGCATTTTATGGGGACTTGCAGGATTCAGTGATTTGAATGTAGGGAGCATCTAGTGTGTTGTGTTAGGAAGAGATTCTTGCTGCAACAAATGCAGGCTCGTCTTTTGGAAAGGTGCAATACATGAGCAAAGCATTTTCTCTGTTTATGTGTTATACACAAAGAGCTCTGTTAAGGATATTTTAAAGTTTGTTTTATTTTTAGAAGTTCTTCACAAAGTCAAAATTAAAAAGTGTGCCCTGGAGACTCACAGTAAAAGGTACTGTGATTCCATTTTCAGCCATGTGGTTAAAAAAGAAAGCCTAATTTACCTTATACCATAAATGGACTTCTCCACATATCCCATTACAGTCACAAATTTTGTTGTAATTCCCTGTGGTTCACTGTACTATACATTAATGAGCAGTTCCAATTTTTAGCTATATTGATCCATAACAAAGCCTAGATTACACATCCCATAAATGGACTTTTACATGTGCCCCATAAATCATTTCAGATATTTTGTTCATATTTAATGTGGGAGACTTCCACCAGAGGGTATCAGGCAATTCTGGTTTTAATCTATACTGATTAATCATGAATTATAGTTTACATAAGGGTATAAATTAACTCTTCCACATGTGTGTCAAGCTGATTTAGAGATCTTTAGGCTTAAGCTTGTCAGGCAGTACCAGTTTTCAGTCATAATGTCTTTTAATAAAGTGTAATTTACCGAAAGGCATTAGTAGGGTTTTCTTAGTCTGAAGTATCTTTCATATATCATGTTTAAATTTACTGTGGTAGTTGTCACTAATTTCGTGATCTTTTTTTTAATAAGCCTCCTAAACCTGAGGGAACATCATTGATAATTCTGTACAATACATTATTATGTTTGCCCTTTGATTTTTTTATGTCAGCATTAGAAGTGAAGTCATATTTATAGCAGTACAGTCATGGGCCTGGTTCATGATAAAGATCACCAGAATTGAATGTACTTGTCTGTTGATAAGTAGGAATTCTGCCTAAAGCATTTTATACAGGGATATTTCCATGATTTTAGTTTTGCTTGGCATTTGTTATGGGGAATAACATGATGTCTGAATTTAGTCCTATGTCTGATTAGTGGTAGTAAAATGTGTGAAAACCTCGTGTGACTGAATTACTTTTGAGTGTGTGATATACTGCTTAGTACGTGCTCACTGTCATAAACTTAAAAGAGAGTACTTTGATCAGAATTGTGAGAGAATTTTGCCAATTGTAAGTACAGTGATAGGCCAAATCTCATTCGTTTTAATTCATGTTTGTTCATCTTGTACTGAACATACTTCTAACTTCATATGAATATTTTAGCATGTGAGTTTGTAAATAGGATGAGGGTGCACAATAACACATCTTTCTATATCCCACTTACTGACTGTTCACTTGTGCATGATTTCTTTATCATAACATGGAGAACAGTTATATGTTGTTGCAGTTAGTTTTTATGTGTAGATTGCCATAAACAGGAAATGTGGAACAGGCATGCCTTGTGTAACCTCATTACATTCAATTTGTTATTATAAATTCACTTTATTATTATAAATTCAATGTAGTGAGGTTTAACAAAATTTAGTATTGCTGTATGCAAGTCTGAACTGTACAGTATCTCTATAGAGCAGACTTCTTGTCTGGAACCAGAAGGTCAGTTGTAGTCCAGTAGTATAATTATACTTATTTATGCTTTGAGTTTGACTGCCCTGATAAGAGAGAGGATCTAATTGAATTTAAAAAGCCATTGTAACAATTTTCTTCTGTTATTTGGTTCTTTATTTTAATTTATGTCACATTACTTGCCATTTATAGGGACCCAAGTTACTTAAATTGATCTGATTTCTCAAAGGTATATTTGTTGACTATAAGGGATTGTGTTGACCAGCAGCCATCTTTTATTATCAACACATATTCTGTCTTTGGTTAATTAACTGTAAGTTCTGCTTCTATGGTCTCAGCTTTCAGTAACTAGGGAACATAGATGTTTAAATTGATCTACTTTCTTAAAAGTATATTTGTTAGTCTACTATAAGGCATTATGCCTGTTAACCTGCAGCAATCTTGTGTTGTCACCATGTATTTATTCTCTTGTTCAACTGTAAGTCCTACTACTTTGGTCTTGCTTTCAGTAATTGTATAAAACCCACTTAGAACTCATTTCCATTCCTATTTATCAAATAAGCATTATCTATATGTGCAAAATATTGTAATGACCTGTTCAAAATTATGTATGATTTATTAATTTCAGTCTTTCTTGTAACTGTCTCCAATACAGTATTAGATAATGAAGTGGATAATATGCTAGTGAGTGCACTATTAATTTGAAACCTTTGATAGATTTCATCTTATATTTTAATTTCTTTTTTCAGTAAGTTTATTGACTTTCAGAGTACTCCTCTTGCGCTTACTGTTTTGTACAACTTTCATTTGTATGAACTGTCGCATATCTGTTTATAATCGGTGGAAATTTATGTATTGTGATATTATATTTGTCATATTCTTTCAAAGTATTTCAGCTTTGTGGTTGATTGGGTTTTCTTAAATCCACACTGAGAGCCACAAAAAAATATTTGCTGTATATGGTAGTAATTTTATTTCCAGTGCTTTGATAAATATGTTTTATCTTCCTCCAGTAAGAAGATTTCTCTGTGATTATGATGTTGCATGTAGGCTGCCTACTTTGTGTATATTACAAATTATGACTTTCTTGTTATTTTGACATTTCCTCCTTATTCCATACATTCCATATCAACTTGTAAACCACTCTTTTTAACTTTCATTCATAATTGATCAGTTCTGTTGATGTTAGTCCTCTGCTGATACTTTATAATTTTTAAATGAATATATGCTTGCATTTCTTTTGTTTTTCATTCTGTAATATGAACATGCAGTCTTCTTTTTCATTTATATTATTTGATGTACTAAGTAATTATTTATTATTTCACTTTCGTGTCCGATAAAGTTTCCTTCCTTATCTGTCCTCGCTGTGATTGTGGGTTTTGAATAAGTTCCGTTTATCCGTGAGTACACTTCCTAACTTCACGTTACTGTTCTGTTCTTCTAGATGTACCCATTTTTCTTAACTTCTCATATTTATTCTGCATAGCTATCTTTGTTGCACCTCTTTCCTTTGTTTGGTCTGTTACTTTTATGTTTTTATTTTGTGGCATTTTCATCCTTGCTGCAGTTGTGGCTTGTTTTGCTTTTTTTCAGGCTTCATAAAATCAAACCAATTATGTCTGTTTTCTTGCATTTCAAGGTCTGAAATTGTTTGCATCCAATTGGTTACTATGATCTCTTGTGTCTGCTATCTTAACTGAGTTTTACACATTTTAATCATGTTGGTCATTTTTTTTGTCAGATCTTGATAGCACTGAGTTGTGTCTGGATTCATTAAAAGTGTTTTGATGTTAGTTGGCTTCTACCCCTGTGTGTTTGTAGAGTTTTGCTAACCTTTATATTTAACTGTTTACCTGAAACAGGGTCAGTTGTTTGTAGACTTCTCACATTTACTGTATCTGTCCCAAGGCTTCCATTAATCATCATATCATCAATCTTTTAGTAATTGTGACCAATGTGCACATCTTTTTACATATTTTTTATGCTCTAAACATGAGTGCTAGTAAGTGTCAAATGTTCACTGATTGCAAAATTAATTACCCTCTGCTCATTCTTACAATTCTTGTGAGTTCTGTATTCTCATAGTGTTCTTTTAGTCAGTAAAATACACAATACAACTGATCATAATTTCATCTTTTACCTGTTCAGTTGGTACATGAGGGTGTGTGGTTAATATGCCGAACATGTTTCCTCATATTCATGAAGTTCATAATTTTTCATGTATAATTTTTTAATTTTATCACCACATGTTTTAAAGTTTTTCTCCTCACTTAACCCCCATTCTAATTGTATCTTTAGTGTGTCCACTATCTGGGCTGGCCCTAGGCAGGTTGGACTGATTTCATGCAATTGGCTGCCATGATGTTGGAGGATTCGTGCATTGGTAATTTTTTCAACTACGCATTGTGATAGCGCACAAAGCTCTTGGACTGATTTCATATTTAAATTTTGAGAAAATTGTGGAAGATTTTGTTGAACAAAAACAAGAAAAATGTCATTAGGTTTGGTTTGGTTTAAATTTTTTTTGAAATTAAATAAATAATATGTTTGACTGATTGATTACAAGCAAATAGAAAATTGCTAAAAAAAAAAGTATCATTTTAATTTTTCATCCAAACTTATGTTCATGTACCAAAACATTAGTCTTTTGTTGCTTCTCTTCACATTAACTCGTAGGGGCCCACCGCAAAGATTGCATTCGGGCCATATGTTTGCTAGGGCCAGCACTGTCGACTGTGATACATAGAACAGTCTTTTGAGGTTTATCATTTCCTTGAAGGTTCCTTTCTTCTATTGCAGCATATCATATTTCATGTCTTTTTTTTATGTATCTTTTTGTCTCTCAGCACTCCTGATCTTAACAAACTTATTACAGCCTGTGTCATATTTTCATTCATTACCCTGCCAAGGTCATTTCCATAACCTGTCCCATTGTCACTAATTGGTATTTTATCATTTACTCTTCCATGGTAGGCATATGAACCTCACAACCTCCAGTTTGAATAGACAACCACCTATGCCTGTTGTTGGTTGCTGTGTCATTGACACATAGTAAGACTGCATAAGCTGACCTGGTCCCCTGATCATGCCTATAATTGCCTCCTGTAAGATGTCCTTCATACTATGATTGACCAGCATGAGAAAAGTTGAAGTTATGCAAAAGTGTAGCTGTAGTTTGCTTTTTATAGAAACATGAAACTAAGTAAGTCTCTCACCCCTAAGGGAGTAATATAGATTGTGTGTGTGTTTTAGAATGAGAGCCAGTGACAGAAGGATTAAGGAATTTACACAGTGACTAGCTTTATTTTCTGCACTCTTCATGAAGTATTATTGCAGTGTTCAAATTAATGATGTGATGGGCAGGAGATGCAGCATACATGGTGAGATGATGAGATAAGCATGCAGAATGTTAGCTATTTAAATAGAAGGGAAGAGACTGTAAGGTGAACATTGAAGGATAATATTAAAGTGACCTTGAAGTGTTTGAAGTTGTGGACAGAATTTGGCTTATCAGGCTAGGGTCCAGGGACCTGATTTTGTGGAGCCTAGTCATGGTCATAAAAGATGCTGATTATCTTGACCGGTTGAAGTGTTGATACTGGCTTCTCTCATTCAGCGACTTGGTACTCAGACTGAGATGTGGCAGTCATTAATCCAAATGTTAGTATTGCAATGGATGCACTAGTTACAAATAGCTGTAGGCTGTTGCCTGAAGTCTTGCTGCTTTAGGTGTATATTTTTACATGATTTTGAATTTAAATAATGCCCTGTCGCGATCTGCAAATCTTTTGTTGGAAATGATAACATCTGGAGCTGGAACATGGTGTTTGTGTTTTTTAGGGCTATAGGTTATTAATTCGATGTGTTTGAACCCTCTTTCAGGCAACATACTCCTTGATTTCAGATAGAATCTTCGAATCCATTTTTCAGTGATGGCTTAATTTGTATCTGCAGCTGTGTGTTGTTGTGTGCTTTAAACATGATAAAATAGCAAGACTCCACTAATTTTAAATGAATTTTGTATACTTCTTACACAGAACAGTTGAACCAGAGGAAAATGTTGGGACTTTTTTTAAAGCGTGTGTGTGACAGTATATGAAATACACCTCACCCTCTTTTTAAGGCTTCATGTAACCCCCATTTTGGCACCACTGATCTGAATTTTTGATAGTTGGCGATACTGTTAGTCTATTTTCCCATGTTAGGCAGCACATTTGATGAGTATGAAGTGAGTGTGAGGAACAACATGACACTGAGGAAGCATCAGTCACTTAATAGCACTGAGAAGCATGGCTGATAAAGAGTGAAATAATGTGAAAATGATAGATTCCAATGGCTACACTTTCTTATAGCAGGCACACAGATTATTCATGAAACTGTGAAAAGAATGGATATTAGGAACTGTGTTTCTGAGGTTGATGCTTATGTTTTTAATGTTGAGTCATTGCATACTACGATAGTTGTAAGAGATCATACATAGAACATGTGAAAATTATCTATGGTAATGGCCCTGTTTCAAAAGATTTGAGTTTCTCACTGTAGTGTTGCTGAAGATTCAAGTCTTCTGGGAAGGTGTGCAGTATTGGTGGTTAAATAGTTCCTGACATTTCAAAAGATATAGTACCTTCAGGGCACATGCAGTACAAGAAAAGTGGACTGATTGCTCTAAAGATGAAGGAACTACAGTCCTTTGAAGTGCTGGTCCTAGAGTCTTCAGCCATGTTTGCTTAACATATGTAGGGAAGGGAGCTTACACTTTGTTCCAGCCTCTCATTTGGTTCATATTATTCCCTCTAGTTGTATTCAAAATGTGTAACACTGAGTTAAATGTTACTGCATACCCAATTATATTTTTTATGCTTGGCATTGTTTTGTGCCCCCCCCCCCCAAGTGAAAATACAGCAGTGAGAATTACATAATAGAGAGTATGCAGTGTTAAATTTTTAAAATTTAAAACCCCTGAAATTTTCATCTTTGCGTAGAAAGAAAGGCTTTTTTTTTTGTTGTAATTATTTGTACACATTATTTTGCAAATAAAAAAAAAAAGAATGCCTGAATGGAAACCATGTCCATCCATCTGGCTGTGCCCTAGAATCAGTGACTAAACAGGGTGGCAGATTTCCTTGAAATTTGGTATAGGAGTTCTTTGTAAAGATTTGAAAAAAACATGAGTTTCATCAAAATTGGCCCAGTGACGTACTTCACTTAAAGTCTGTTAACAAATTCATGCTTGTACTGTTGATAATTCTTGACCAATCTGCATGGAAGTCAGTATAGTGAAAGCCATACTTTTTTACTTATATGTGTACATGAAATTTTGCACAAATTTTCTGCATTTTTCTTCTGATATGGGTAACATTCAGTACATGAGGTGTCCACAAAAATTTTGAGTCTTGTATGTTTAGTGAAGATGTGCACAGTGAGATCCATATTTACTTCAGGGCATAAATTAATTTTGCTGTATTTTCCATATTTATTGTCTGATTTGGGTGAAATTCAGTTGAAGACATCTGCACTTATTGCTGTTGACCATTCATGATTTTTGTGAAAATTAGTATAGCAAAGCCCGTGCTTTCCTTACTGGTCTAAGTGAAATTGCATTAACACGTTGGTGAAGTCTGTGTCCTGTATTACAGGATACACCATTTGCATTCCTGTTTCGTCTATACTTTGCACTCTGTTTACAAATTGAAGACATTGTTGAGTTGTCGTGCTCGTCTCACTAATGTGTATTATGCACATGAAATAAATGTATGTATTTTTCATCTCTAATTAATGATTATATGATGTGATGAATGTGTAATTTTTCGGATTAGAACTCATAAAAAGAATCTTTTTTTTTTTTAAACCCTTCCTGTAGGTAGCTATTCAGCATACATGAAGAATGATAGATTTGTATAGTATGTTCAGAATTGCAGGAATAACAGCAATTTTGAAGTATTGTATTTGTGAGTCAAATGCAGACCACATCTTCACACCATGTTGCTTGCATGACCTGTTGTAACATTATTCTCCCATGTATGTCAGTTTCCTAAATGATCTTTTCCCTTAAGGTATATCAACTAAATTTCTGTATGCAGTTCATATTCTTGATTTTTGTATAATATAATGAAGGAGAATTATGGTATCATGTGTTTGTGTATGCGCTCTCTGTGTAACCATTTAGGTTGCATGGGCCTCTATTCATGAAAAGCCTAATGAAGATAACATATTTAAGGGTCATCACATAGGTCAGCATTTGGAAATATTTCTTGAAATGTGTCCAAGAATTTTGTATTTTGAAATTTATTAATTTGGGTGGAATTTTTGTTCAGATGAATCTCTTTACACAAAAACAGGTAAAATGATTCTCAGAATCTTCTTATAGTATATTTCTCACAAATTGTGCAGTGGTTCTAGAGATTAGGAGACAGACAATGCTGAATGTGTATGCTAAACAAAGGTGCGTGTGGATTTTATGTTTCCAGTGGCATGTATATGTGCTCAGTATATATACTGTACCACTTTCCTTAATTGTCACCTTCCCTGAGTTTTACGTTTAGAATATTCCATGAAGAGTTTCTTCACAGTTTCACAATACATTTAGTTAACAAGAACAATGTCCTGCATTAAGGTTGTCTTGTGGTAGATATATTAAAAACTGGTTTTGCAGAAATTTATCTATATTGCTGTGTTAATGGCAGCTGTTCAACATGTAAGTTTGATATGGTGACATATTATAATAACACGTTTGAATGTTTTTCAGACCTGCAGGGTTTAATCCTAACACAAAACAGGAAAGCAAATCATTACACACTCAGGAGAAGATTTCAATTCTGTAAATAATTCCTATTGTTTCCATCAGAACCTGTTATTTACTGCACTGTTCTCCATAACTCTGAATATCAGGAAATACAAAACAGTGATTTTGCCAGTTGTTTTATGTGGCTGTGAACTTGGTCCCTTATTTGAGGAAAGAAAATAAATGTCAGTTATCTGAAAACAAGGTAGCGAAAAAAATATCTGGATCTAGCAAGATGGAAATAAGCAGCTTAGGGTATTATATATTGAGCAGTCTTGTGATTCATATGGGTGACTATGAAATCAGAGAGGCTGCAGTAGAAGGGGTTAATGGCTAGGATGGGGGGGGGGGGAAAAAGGAAAATGAAAAAAA
>Ga0136643_10003407_pt1 | contig 21439 bp, 11 predicted proteins | sample TergutLab28metaG_FD_96883 | JGI IMG/M metagenome (GOLD analysis project Ga0136643, IMG submission 96883) | Labiotermes labralis P1 segment gut microbial communities from Petit-Saut dam, French Guiana - Lab288 P1 (version 3) (version 3) | ecosystem: Host-associated > Arthropoda: Insects >...
AGAGTACGCTATTAGGAGGGTTCAGGTAAACCAGGATGGCTTGAAACTAAATGGTACACATCAGCTTCTGGCTTATGCCGATGATGTTAATATACTGTGAGGAAGCATACACACTCTAAAGGAAAATGCGGAAGCTTTAGTAGCTGCTACTAGGGAGACTGGACTGGAATAAGTGCTGATAAAACTAAGTACATGGTCATGTCTCGAGATCAGAATGCAGGACGAATTCCGAGTGAGAGGATTGATAATAATACCTTCGAGAGGGTGGAAGATTTTAAATATTTGGGAACAACTTTAACAAATAAAAATTCTATTGTGGAAGAAATTAAGAGCAGATTGATGTCAGGAAATGCTTCCTATCACCTTTTGTCTTCCAGGTTGCTATCCAAAAATTTAAAGATCAAGATATATAGAACTATAATTTTGCCTGTTGTTTTGTATGGGTGTGAAGCTTGGTCGTGACATTGCGGGAGGAAAGGAAGCTGAGGGTGTTTGAGAACATGGTGTTGAGGAGAATATTTTGACCTAGGAGGGATGAGGTAACGGAGGAATGGAGGAGATTGCATAACGAGGATCTAAATGATTTGTACACCTCACCCAATATTGTGCGGGTGATAAAATCGAGAAGAATGAGATGGGCTGAGCATGTGGCGCGTATGGGTGAGGATAGGGGGGTGTATAGGTTCTTGGTGGGGAAGCCGGAGGGAAAGAGACCACTGGGGAGGTCTAGGCGTAGATGGGTGAATAATATTAGGATGGAACTCCAGGAGGTGGGATGTGGGTATAAGGACTGGATTGGGCGGGCCCAGGATAGAGACAGGTGGCGGACGCTTGTGAGTGCGTCAATGAACCTTCGGGTTCCGTGAAATGCGGGGAATTGCTTGACTAGCTCCAAACCAATTAGGAAATATCAATAAATTACATTGTTGTATCAAGTAGGCTTTTCACTTTATTTAATGATGAAGATGCATGGTCAAACAACCCTCAAACTTGAATTGTTAGTCGCATTCTGCAGATGTGGAGTCTGGAGAGCCTTCGCGGAATAATAAACCACAGCAGGGAAAGTAAATGATTTATGCATTCCACGCCTTATCTACGAAAAAGGTATATGAGCTTCCTTTTTCGTGGAACAAATCAATAGACGCTACATACCTCGGCTTGATGCATATGTAGATGATGCCACATCTTAAAGACACCCATTTTTCGTCCATAAAGTTCTCTAGCAGCATAATTTCTTCATTGGGTGACGTAATTCCCCTTTAACATATTATTACGTATGTTTGAAGAGATCTCTTTGGAACACAGGGCAGTAGCGTTCAGAATATGCAGTAACAATCTGGTTGTTTTCCCAAAGAAATATATTCGATTATATCAAACTTGTTGACGCCATGGATGCACTTTGAAAATTTAATAACATGTTATTGGAGTAAGTGAAGCAGGAGTTCATACAGAGTTTACTGTAATATATGGGCTAGGGTATGGACTAAACCGTATGTGGCAGAAGGTTTTTATGTCCTTCAAAGCGTCCAGAACAACTCTGGGCCCAGCCAGCCACCTATTCAGTTGTTATCGGGTTTCTTCCCCAGGGTTACAAAGGCCAAACCGTAAAGTTACGCTCACCTCCATCTAATGCTGCGGTTAAGAAAGAGTGGAGATTTACATTTACACCTCATATATGCCACCCTGGAGTGGAAAAGGTAAACTTTACCGTTACATTTACCTCGATGATAAATGTAATTGAGGTTGTCTGGAACGAAGAATCTTAGAAGATTAAGTTCTATACACTAGGCTGCAAACATTTGGGAGGGGGATCATTATTTAAAATATATTTTAATTTATTTATTTTCGTTCTGTCTTAGTAATTTACGGAAATTCATTATATACTGGCGCCCCAGTCTACACAATGTAAAACAATACAGGCAAATTACGTATAACCTAACATTTTGAGGCGCGTTCGTGCAACTAATTTTGCTGTGGAAAAGCAAGACATATTACATCTTGTGAGAGTTTGTTTGTAGCCTTAGGTAACCAGCATGAAATGCGCTTGCGCCATAGTGTAATCTGTGGCCTGCCCCTCTCTACATTATTTTTGCACATTATCTCATAAAAGGCACAATTTTAGAAAAAAATAACTGAACTCAAAATGTGTGCTTTGATTTTCCGCACAAATTTTGACTGAAACATTTGTGATAAACATTTATGTCTGTCTTCATGTAAAGTGCCTTTCATTCTTGACCGATTTTATTAATATTTTTATTTCCTTGACAGGTTTTCGAAAAATCCTCATATGTCAAATTTAAAGAAAATCCTTGGAGTGGGAGCCGAGTTGTTCCATGCGGACGGACAGACGGACAGGCATGACGAAGCTAATAGTAGCTTTTCGCAATTTTGCGAACGCGCCTAAAAATGGGTTGAAAAGTGTTAGAGTGATTTGAACCATGAAAAGAAGAGAGGTGGGGGGGGGATACATGTAGAGATTGGTCCCATCCAGTAGGAACTGTGAGTGAAATGGTAAAGATGGGATAATCGGGAAAATGAACGGCCAATTTCAGAGCTAACGTAATGAGAAATATAAGCTTCGGAGAGTGCGTGAAGTGACGACATATGCCGCTCTTTACCGGAACTTCTCTGCGAACTAACACCGTTGTAGAATCCAGTAGGCTGCCATCTGAACGGCACTCGCCGTGTAAGTCGGCAAACCTGTACAGCATTAACTATATTTGCGGGTGACCGAGCTTTGTACCTGAGTGTCGATTATTTAGCAATAGCCGAGTTCACTGGATTCTTTTATCTATGGCACCCTGTTACATCTCGCCGTTATGTACTGGCTTTCAAGCACATCTGGATCGTATTTGTGTGCCCTCCCTACTCACTATAACAAATGGACCGGACCGTCAAAATATTCCATTCAAGACATAAAACAAATACATATATCATTCATATATAGTTTTCAATTAACTGTAAATTATTGCACTGGTCCGGAACTGCAAATGATGACGTCGCCATGTTTATTGAGACAAAATGAATCGCTCATTTTTAGCATTATTCATTTATTTATTTATTTACACAATCAAAGGGCTAAATGTGTGGCTCCTTCCGTCTAATATCAGATACTCTTTACGCTCAACTGTAATAGTGTTTCCTCTACCATTTCTAGATAATTTCCATCCTTATCTCTGGAGTTTGATGTACAGCGCTAAACGCCATTAAGAATAACAAGCATTTTGGTGCACTCTGCATTTGTTGATTTTTAATAAATTTCAGTGTTAGAAACACAACGATGATCTAAAATGCGAATTATTTGTGTAATTACATTAATATTATGTACAAATTTTTATATTTGTTCTTTAATATCTTTACTGTTTCGTTACGTTCAGCTCTGAATGACACTAGCACAGAAGTAACGTAAGGGAACAAAGTCGCTCAACTTCTCAACAATTTACCCCGTTTTATGTGCCCTGCAAGACTTATTATTCTCTTCACCAAGTCCTGCCACTGGACATATGAATACAGGCCACAATTTCGGAGTTTAGTTATTCGAGATTTTTTTTAATATTATCTCTCCTCTAGCCGTACGTTTCACAAGTGATCTCTTCCCTTCAGATTTCGAGAACAAAATGTTTTATACAACAAGCACCTCCTCATTTATCATGTATATCTCGCTCATTCCGTCATTGATTTGACAATGCTATGTAGAAGCGAATGTTCCGAATTTCACTTGGAGTTACATCTCCTCACGTATGTGTGAAAATGAGTGTTAGTTGCTTTATCTAGGTACACCCAAGGGTCTGTTTTGTGAGGTTAACCAATTGGACGAGAACAAAGACTGTTTTCTCTGCAAACACGACGTTAGAACGGAGTGCTTACCGACTAACTATGCGCCTACTGACAGCTCCCCATATGACATACACGTGTAGTAGCACTTAATGTTGACAATGGCTGCGCCTTGAAGCAGAAACCACGTTCACAGGGTGTATAATTATCGCCCGTGTTCTGTATAGGACCCATGGGACCATGTAATGCATTCTGTCCCTGATAAAGCACTAGTTTCAGGCTCTTCAAACTGCGCAATGATCTGCAGAGTTGGTTTCGAATGGACTTCCATCCGTCCGACAATTTGGAGAAAGATTGTAAATCAGGCTTACGACTACATTTCCATGAACAGGTCTCACAGAATCAGTTACTTGGAACTGTACTTACTGAATGTACATCAAAACACCTTAAGGACTTTGAGTGCCATGATCTCAAGTATAATTCTGCTCCGTGGAGCTAAGTTTGAACACGTGTGCTAATTTGCAATTTGTGTTAACAACCCTACGTTCGTCATACAAGCATCCGAGAACGAAAAGCTACATAAAATATGAAGAAGGTAGGATATTTGTAATCTCACGTTTTTAGACGTAGTTAATTTCCATTGTTTGGAGAACTACAGGACGATGAACAAAGTCCCCAAAACTGAGTGGTTTTTAATTTGATATATAGTCGTCAAAACCCAATATAACATAAGTTTTGAAAAGTAATCCTGGCATAAATATTACGGCGCTCTCGCTATGCTAAGAATTTTGTGCTGCACACAGTTTGTGTCTTCGACGCACTACAATAGCTGGATAGTTCCTTTAACAGTTAATTGTGAGGCTGTTACTAGGACATGGAGGAAAACTATGTGGAGCACCAGATTTCCATTTCACACACACACGAAAATTCCAAACAGTCAAATGAATAGTTTACGTAATTGTGATGTGTAGGGTGGTCGATTAATGAAATTGACCACTCATCTCCATCTAGTGCTGAGATTAAAATGAATGGAGTTAAACCTCTTCTTCCCATACGCCTTTATGGCTTGCAAAGGCAAAACTATACCTTTACTTTGCGCCATGATGTGCTAATTAACTAATTTAACATCGAAGAATTTCATTAAGATTTCAGCCCAAGGGAAGGACTTATTCGGTGTACGTATATGTAAGGAAAGAAACGTTTCTAATTGACGCATCGATTATTCGTTTCAAAGGGGGGTTCTTTTTGAATAGGAATTTCTGACGATCTCAAAATATAGCTAGAAGTATGTTGTTCCACAACTGTTTCTGTAGTTGTAGACTATATATTTTCTCTTGACGCTCCTAATCGCCTTCAGGTTTAGAAACCATAACTAATTCTCCACAAAAAGATTCTCTCTTACTTAAACCTAGTACTGAGCTAAATATTTGTTATGACAAATACTAGCCATTTAATTCATTTATCCCACCTATCCGCATTCAGACTAAATCACTGAGAAATAAAGTGCTTATATAAAGCAATTTTGCCGGAAGTAAATGAGTGTTATATCTTTAGGAACTAATGTGAGGAGATGAAATAATGTAATGCGTTTGTGTATTTGAGCACTGTGAAGCATAAATTTATGTTTAAGAATTCTACTTGGTATGATTTCCGTGACTGTGTTGTCTTGTCATGGTAGTGGCCCTGTTATAGTCTGATCTCTCTCTTAGAAATAAACGGTGAGAACAGAAAATTTAATAGATAATTGTCGGTTCTTCTCATTAGAACATATTAAAGTCAGTAGTTAACAAAACATTATCGGATATGTTGGTAGCAATCTGTCAAACTACAGCATATACCGGCGTCGATATCAACCCACCTAACGTCACAGGATAGCGGTTAGTATGCCTGCTCCTTATTCTTATTGTTGCAGTTTTGAAACTCGTAGACCTGCTAACCATGTCTTTAGCCAGGGGGATGTCAATAGGTGTAAATACCCTCTGCAAATCTGCATGCACCCCCTAGGAATCTGCAGAATATCAAATAAAAAGTAACTGATCATCCCGCTAGAAACCTGCTACAACCTACCGCTTCCTTGTATTAACTCTGTTGAACTGCCGAGTTTGAAAATAACTTATGTCAGTACACGCAATATGTTTGTGCTGTGATATAGAGTGCATTATGTATTAAAGTGTTGATTTGTGGTCTAACACTTATGCATGCATAATGTATATACATACTGTATGTATATGCTACAGCATTATTTGCGTATATAAACATAAGTACGTATATGCACTCCAAATGGAAGCAGCTGCACCCACCGTCTTCATGGACTGGCTACAGGTCTGCTGTTAACCTCAATTTTTCATTGCCTGTTGTTACTTCTGTCAGGTAACTTTCTGTAGCACACTCGAACCGTTTGAAGACCAAACGTACTGTACATTACGTATAAAGATTCAATTTATACTTCACACAATATAGTGTGATTCATATAGACAGATCGTTGACGGTTCAGTGGGGGAGTACTCGCTATTTATTATAAGAGTCATACGAGGCTATGGCTATGAGAAATCAAAGAGCGGCTTGCATTTACATCCTCTTCCACACAAAATTCACGCAGTCATACTCTGCCATGAACAGTAACCATTGAAATAAGAACATGTAACTCTTTAACTTGAGACTGTTTAAATCTATTGACCTGAAAGCTATATTCTTCGATTCGTTGTTTTCTGCATTAAGAGAAGCAAAACGAATTTCTCTTCCAAAGATTTCATACGGTATAAGACTGAGCACTGCTTCGGTTTCTTAAAATATAAAAAATTAACGAGTGCTAATAATAATAATAATAATAATAATAAATATAAGTTTTATTCTATTAAAATTTATGAAAGCCATCGCTTTGTGTTTATTACTAAATAAACTATACTTATTCGGTCTAATACAACACGGATTTATTGTAATTCACATTGTTACATTTATATGTGTGCTACATGTTTCGGCCTATCCTTAGGCCATCCTCAGGCTTGTCAGAGTAAAAAAACTTGCAATGAAAGTTATAATAAGAATCTAACGGACCCTCTGTTTACAATCACTATTTTTTTAATTGGATTATAAAATTAAAATATAAAATACAAAATATTAATAATAATAATAATATTTCGATGTTATGTTATTCTACTAAGCACTTTAATCTCTTTCATAATCTCTCTCGGAATAAAGGTTGGGTTATAAAGATCAGAATAGGGAAAATGTGTGTAATGAAGGAAGGCAAATGAAGTGTTTTATAATATCTCGACATCGGATTCTGTTTCACCACTATCCTGAAGTCCCCTAATGGGGGTTCCCATTACTCTCTGTCAGGTAGGATGGAACACCAGTGTCACGCTATACCGTGGTTAATCAGTCCTGCCGCATTAATCAACAGCTAACACCAAGCAGCTGTGAGCAATCCCACACACCGCAGTGTATAAATGCTTGCTTAACTTTTTGTAAAATATATTTAGTGGACTGTGGTTTGCACATTGCGGGATAATACTTATTCGTTGAAAGGCACGTAATAGTCTTGCTCATGACTGGAGTTCTTTAGATTATGTCTAATATAATTAAATAAACTTTTGATTAAATGCACAATTTCATAATTGTTTTTGATTAATAATTTTGCCTTCGTCTGTTAGTAGAGTTTTGCTGTCAAAGGGAAGCTGACTGCAAGAACACAAATTCGTTCAGAAGTGACACGATTGCTTGAGAAGCCGGAATATTTCTTGAAGGTAATCTTCAGTATTAATTTGTTAAATTCAACAACAGTTTTTTCCGCATTATTAAGGCTAAAGTTTGGCATAAAATTCGAAAACTGGAATATTTTTCGGGTAGTTACGATACGCTTTATTTGATTTTAAATCGCATCAAAATACTGTACAAAATTACTTCTTTGTAGGATTAATTATTTTTAATGTTGACTTATTGCCATCAAGATGAGTAATCGAGGCGAGTGAGGTATGATTCTTGGATGAGGGAAACGAGATATTATTAGAAATTTAGTTTTGAAAATTTACGGAGAGAGACTGCTTGTAAGGCCGATTCTTATGTCAGAGGATAATGTTACACTAGGCACGTGGTGGGAGCAGTTGGGTAAGGCACTGCGCTACAAGCCGGAAGGGCGTGGGTTCGATTGTCGTTGGTGTCATTGCAATTTTATTGACGTAACCTCTCCGGCCGCACTATGGAGCTGCAGTCGACTGATCCTCCTGGGGGTAAAGGCGGCCAGTCTAAAGGCTGATAACCCCACAACCTTCATGTGCCAATGTTCTCAAAATCTGGGAGTCTCAACAGCCTGGATCCCTCTCATGTATTAGGTTTGTCTAAGGATTGATTTACCTCTATCTTTACACTAAGCATGTTACATGTATCCAAGTTTGGGGGTTAACCCTTATCCTGCTAACGTGGAGAATATGGCGATCTCCTAATAATGCCAGCAAATGGCAGATGGGATTTAATTCGGCGTTTAAAGAGTTGATATATTTTCGTTTACGAACTTCCTTACATTTTGCGATGTGTAACAAATTCAAATGACAAAATCTACAAAGATTTTACTGTTGCTAAGCACAGTTTCAGATTTATCTTGCTCGAAATCGTTGTTATCTGCGATATATAGAGGAAGTTTTACATAATAAAGTTGTATGTCGCAATTCGTAAGGGTGTGTGTGTACATCGTATGAAGTTCATCAAGTGCAAATTATGAAGTCTTTTCCCTAGACATCCTAAAGGATTTACATGTACAATTTGGGACCGTTTTCTTCCTCGCAAAATGACTGCCTGCTCTCAATTCCAAGATAACGTATTTGTTAACGTTTCTTAGTATGACGGAATATAAGTCTGAAAAAGCTTGTGACCCGGTGGGATTTTAAAAAGAGGAAGAAATTGTACAGAATTTTTAGGCGCATTATATTTATTCCAATCTTTATGTTCTTCCGTCTTTTGAATGTTATATTCTGAGTATACGTCAGCGCTAACCATGACTACGATTTCAAAATACGACTTGTAATAGCCTGTGGAGTTTCCACTGCATTGTTACACTGGAAGTTTGCTTTTGTCTACATATTCATGGAACTTTTACAAACAGCGGGAACAATACATTTATAAAAATGCTACTAACTTAATGTCATGCGGCCATCTGAAAAACATATCTGTGACTGAGACTAGCTTATCGGCGAAGGGACGAATAACTTTGCAAGTTAGCCGAGGTGCGATGCACAGTTTATTTTACTTTATGAATAAATTTTATTCGAAGAACTGGAAGGTAAGAGAAGGATTTTGAAGGCGGAGATAAATATGGGAAGGCAATATTAAAATGCACATTACAGGAACAAAATGTGTGAGTTTGGACGTGATTGAACCTAGTTGAGGATGGAAGCAACGGCAGATTGTTGTGAATACGGTACTGAACTTCGGCTACCTTTCTTGACTACCAGTGTGGATATTAGCTGCTATGGAGAAACCTGTTAAGTGCACTTTGGTCCAGTCTTCCCTCTAACCTTCCTTTAGATAATTTGTTGTTTTACTGATGCAATTTAACTTGCATCACTCTTGCAAGGAACTCCGTAAACTGAAAACATTTAGAAGTGCGAAATGTTAGGTTTCTGACATCGGTATGAAAGATCCACCGTGAGCATGTAAGCAACAAACTCCTCTGAACCTTAAGCTGATGTTAACTCATTCACACGGCGTTATGTCAACTTTAATTGGCGTTACGAGATAATTTATTGAATTCCAGCTTTAACAAAACGGCCCCAATCTTGAAGAGGTTTTATTTTCTGTATGGAAAAATTCAAAATCAGCCGAAATGTAAAGTTATGTTTAATAAACTTTTCAAACAGTAGGTGGTCGTTACACTAACTTCGAATGAAAGCAAATCACGTGTTCAAAAATATTTATATATCTTATCAAATCATACATTTTCAATGCTAACCTGACGTCACAAAAGTTACCACCTAATGAAAATAATTTCGTGTCCATATTTAAAATATTTTCTTAATACATCGAGTGACCTGTATGGGATGAATAATAATCATGTGAGAAACTTAAATCATCTCAAGTCTTTATATTACTCCCTTCATTTCCTACTGACAGCAAGTTGCTTGGTACTGTCCCTTTTTATTCTTGGAATGTGCCTTCTCGCTCATCTCAATCTTGATTTCCCTGACATTTCAGCTCTCCTGCAAGATGTTACTAAATCTTTCTCGAGATCTATTGGAAGGCGTATGAAAAAGAAGAAAAGGTACTGGGATACGCGTGCCACCACTTCATATATTTGGAGAAACTCTTCAGAAAATGGAAGATTTTGTGCTATTTTACGAGGTTTCTGCCGGAATGTCATGTACAGAATGGTCTGAATATTGCAGGTGGCTTCATGATGCGATGTTGTAGTGACGTACGAAGGTGAAGAAGGTAGGCCTACAGTATGCAGTGCTGACATCTTGTTCCTCTAAGTCCTCCTCTTGTCTGTAAATTTTCACACTTACTTACGGAAACGGTTTAAAATTATTTATTTGGGGCTACTTAAACTCTAACACCAAATTCAATAACCAGTTTTAACGTTTGTGTAAGTATTGTACTGATCCGTTTAAAGAAATTACTATCAAATTCTATTACCTAAAACTGTATGTTGAGTAAGAAATACATTATTTTGTGTATACATATATATTTATATATATATATATATATATATTTCGATTTTCTGAAAGTTTAAGGCTCAGGTAGGAGACAAGTTGCGGGCTCTTGTGAACGTGTTAATGATCTTTGGGTTTCCATAAAATGCCGCGAATTCCTGGGCCTCTTAAGAAAGGATTCGCTTCTCAAGATTTATTCTGCTCCGTAGAAAATTAATATCAACATTAGTCTTGGCAAGATAGTATTAGTAATAGTAGTAGTAGTAGTAGTAGTAGTAGTAGCAGTGGTAGTAGTAGTAGTAGTAACAGTAGTAGTAGTAGTAGTAGTAGTAGTAGTAGTAGTAGTAGTAGTTGTTGTTGTTGTTGTTGTTGTTGTTGTTGTTGTTGTTGTAAAAGTGAGGACGTTCGCTAAGTACCAAAATACCTGTTTATTTAATAGCAATTTGAGTTACTATACAATAAAAATATTTGTATGACTTTTCTGGAACTAGGCAGGCACTACGCCTAATAATGTTGATTACTACTATTAAAATATATAACCGAGAAGATCTTAAACGTACCTGTCATGCAATCTCGTGCTAAGTAGATCGAGCGTAAGTATAGCTCCAGAAGAAAATGTGACTCAAGCAGCCATATGTCATAAACAGTAGATAGTTTGCAGTGTCCAAACAGGCGACAGCCGACGGCAGGCAGCGGAACTGGCGTCCCTCTTAATATGTTATGCTCTAACTTAATAACATGTAGCAACATCAAAGGTTTACCGTCATTCGTCAACATCAGACAACTGAATTAGCAGTCATCCTTTCGAAAGCTTTCTATAAGTGTTTCCGGCCATGTCATCACCACAACAAGGCTAATAGGAACTCTTAAGGAACTCTGACCCACTTAGTGCAGTAATGGCAGTGTATCGCAGTTTCCTGACATCCCTCCTACTGCGGCAATGGAAAGTATGATCTCTCAAATGGAACATTGGAGCATGTTGTGGGGGGAGGGGATTTTTTATTTAAAATATCAATTATTTCAACAAAATTTAAATTTTTTACTTTTAATAGTTTCCACATTATAGTTGTCTGTAATTAAGGAAGCTAAGGCTCTCAGAGAGCTGTAGAGACTAAGGACTATGGCAGTAATTTTCATTTCTCATCAGGTGTAATTTGTGTGTTTGAGTGTGTGTGTGTGTGGAATTCGGTATTATGTCTTCGCATCGTCAGAAGCTACATCTTTTTGAACAGCGTCTGTTCGTCCTCACTTTTATTTTCTTCAAGAGAAAGATGATGATACTCATGGCGAGCGTCTGCTAGTTGCCAGAAGAGTATTATTGTCTAATTTCTTGATACGTTGCGTCTGGTCAGACAGAATAAATGTGTTATTGAGTCACAAGACGCAGTAGTTACGATGATGATGGACATAATCAGCCCCATGTCTCTCCACATGTCGTCCAATCTATTTCAAATATACGCAGTTCTTTCCCTGAGCTCTTTTCTCTGGTTCGTTGCGGTCATCATTAGAAATAAAAGAAACCGGAATTATTATTAGCCTTATTCAGTACACAGTATGTTTTGCTGCTGTCAATTGAATGCCCTTGTTAATTAGCTGTAATGAACTATGTTACTTAGATTCTTCGGTATTACTACCAATACAAAGTGTTTTTATTTAAGTAGTGCCAATTTTCGAATTCTTATACCTTCATTCGTCTGCCCAATCTTTCTATCTACGTCCAACAAACTCTCAAATATTTGTTTCTAGCGAGGACTACAGCAGTACCGCTTGTAACTTCCATTTGTTTCGAAATCGGACCAGAGGACCTGCTGTGCAGATTGACATATCCGCAATGTTTCAGGATCGTTCCAAGAAAATAGTACTTCAGTATATGTTGAGGGCACTTTTCACGCTTTTTCCACCCTTTCTAGTGCATAAGTATTCTCAACTCTCCTTCGGTACTGCCATTTCTTTTTCCTTCTTTCTACCTTCATCCACATTTCTGTTTTCTTTCTCCTTGTTCTTTTCCATCTTCCTTCCTTTATCTCTTTCTGCTATCTACTCTCTCTTTGCTTTCCTATGTCGCGCTACTATTTCATCATTCTTTTTTCCTATCGGCTCGTAATTTTCTCGCTCATTGAATTTCCTCATTCACGACACTCATCTCATCGAAAGAGGAAGTATGAGCTCTCTGGGCACCTTCGTCTCACTGCCATGAAGCGTTGTCAGCAGTCGGCTTCTACTGCCTGAAGGGTAGCTGCTGGAGACGAAAGGTCGAGTTGCTCTGAGATGCGGGGTGCGAAGACTAGTCGACAAAATTGGATGGCAAGACGGTGGAAAGAGTGATGGAGGAGAGAAATGACACACCATTGCAGACAGCTGGATGTCGCTACTTTGTATGCTGCGAAGGAAGGAAGCTTGACACAGTGGACTTAAATAGAAGGTGTACATCCAGGTGCATTGGGCCTTATATCTTTGGATCCCCTTAGAGCTATGTGACAGGACGTTGAACAGGATTTGCCTCTTTCCCATTCGGTCGTACTATTTCTGTTTCTCCCTATATAAAATATATAGTATGTTTCTATTTGCAATTCTATCTTTGTTACTCCTTTTTATTGGTAAGCATTTGTTAACGGCTAAAGAATGACAGTCCCTGAATACCTTACAAACTGACAGTAGATTACAAAATGCTACGTCGTAAAATATAATTTTCGTAGGTACAGTTCTTGTCATAATATGTCTAACAAAGTGTTGATCATTCAGTCAGTCAGTCTAAAGTCGAAAACCGAATTGTGTCGCGCAAAGAATTATACAGTTTCATGTATATAGTGTGGATTTTTCAGTTAATTTTATTTGTTTCAAGTATTTTTAGCTAATTCTCGAAAGTTGCTTATATTTTTTGTGAGCAATCAGATAGATTTCTTGCCGTCAGAACTTAGTATATGTCATTTTCTGCTCTGTGACAACAGTTCGTGTAGTTTCGACAATTGTTGGAAGAATGATATTTATCCATTCATGGGCTAAAACGTTTTCATCTTGAAGAGAAAATATGTCTAATTTAAATTAAACTTAATGCTACGTAAGTTTTAGAGTGTTTTATTAGTCGCGATTCGATCATATTTATCTGATATTCCGCTTCAGTTTGTTCTCTAATTACTTTTCCACGTACAGCTTGCATAAAGCGAACTTCTGTGTAGTGACTGAGCCCTACTTGAGAATAGGGGCGTCCGTCCGAATCTTGCGTCTGAATCCGGGGTCACCAGAAACTTACAGTATTTTAATTTTAAAGTACAATAAGACATATTTATGGTAAAAGGACAACAAAAGAGCTGATTATATAAATGCTCTGAAATAGTGGTTTATATTCATATAAAACCTGTAACTTATAATGAGATTAATTATAATGAAGTTGTATTGAGTTTTGTATTTGTGAGAAATAGAATATATCCATAATACGTAGGACTTAAAATCTTTTTTCTAACGGCTCACATGCATGTACACAGCTTACAGGAGTATTTGATGTTTGTTTGTCCGTGCATCGTTGTATAAGCGTAGAGGAGTATATTTCAATAGCCTTTAAGCGGATGTTCCAAAATTGTATGTGAATATACTGTACCCTGACTGCACTGTACTCTGAATTATACTGTACCCTGAATGTACTGTACTCTGAATTATACTGTACTCTGAATTATACTGTACCCTGACTGTACTGTACCCTGACTGTACTGTACCCTGACTTATACTGAACCCTGACTTATACTGTTCCCTGACTGAGGTTTTTCTTATCCTGACTGAGGTTTTTCCGTGCTTTTTCCTCAGTTATAAGGCAAATGCCAGGGTAAAATTCGCAAAGACGGGGCATGGCCCGTACTCTTCCACATTAGTTGTTATTTGTTTTCTTCTAAGTATGTATTGTCTATGTGTAAATATGTACTGTAATGCTGTCACCAGGTTACAGCCCAATTGCAGTTAACAAATATATCATATATTGTATCGAATAGAGGGTGTTTATTGGTGGAATATAAAAATTGGATCTGATGTGTTTTCTATTCCTGCAGATTATATAATTAACATAAATGACAGTGAAGGAATTTTAGTAATCCGAAGTTGATGTCCGCAGTGATATCTTAATACTCATAGATGTTCCTCTATATTGCTCTATATACGAGTACTTAGAACGGAAATTACTCTATAATGTGAGTCAAGAATAAGTCACTCAAACAACGGTGGCATAAGTTCCAGCTTTAAATGTAAATTGCGTGTGCAAGTTTTTTATACGAAAAATCTTCGGTCATTAATGTAATGTAAAGGACGAATTGGCTTGCATTTCTCGTATTTAGCGGAAAAGATATGTATTGGATAAATTAAAATGTAGTTGTAACTGTTACATGCTAAACTAATGAAAGCCGTCTTGAATTAAGCCGTCAAATGGTGGCATACACAAACACGTACACATATATTCAAGTACTTGCTTATATTTAAAAGGAAAATTCCTTCTTGTGGAAATAACTACAGTTGCAAACAATCGAGAAATCCGTCTACATTTATGGAAGACAAAGATTTGTTAGCAGGAACAAGAGCCCCATGACACGCTCCTGTGTTGATTTAGTTAGTTAGGATCAGAAATACTACACTTACTCCTCTAAAAAAAGAGTTGTTTCTTGAATATAATCATTACATCTAAGTCTAGATCTGCAAAATGGTCTCTTCCGTTTTGACTTACGACTTGAATTTTTTTACAAGCCTTTTCTGTCCCGTTCAGCCTACGTGTTTGCCATCCTTTTCGTCCTTGAGAAGGTCACCCAAATATCACGTCACTTAATGATCTGTACTCCTCACCCAATATTGTTCGGGTGATAAAATTGAGAAGAAAGAAATGGGCAAAGCATGTAGCACGTATGGGGGAGAGGAGAGACGTATACGGGGTTTTGATGGGGGGAACCTGAGGGAAAGAGACTATTTGGAAAACCCAGGCTTAGATGGGAGGAAAATATTAAGATGAATCTTCAGGAAGTGGGATCTGACTCAGGACAGGGACAGGTGGCGGACACTTGTTAATGCGGTAATGAACCTTCGGGTTCCATAAAATGCAGGGAATTTCTTGACTAGCTGAGAACCGGTTAGCTTCTCAAGAATGACTCTTCTCCATGCAGTAAGTACGTAAGTAATCAAGTAAGTAATAACACGTCACTATGATCCCGAAAACGAAGTATTTTAGCAAGATGATAATTTGAAATGTTGTGTATGTTTTACGTCACTTCACTTAGTCTAATCTCGTCTACCGGTAGGCATAGCGAGAAGTGTACTGAAGTGAAACGAGGTGAAGTTAATTGAAGTTAAGTGAATTTTGTTAGTAGTCAACTAAAGGTTTGCATATGAGGGGACTGCTCCGCAATATCCTAGATTTGTTTCGGGTTTACTCCCCTAGGAGGGTTGGCTTTACCACGCCTCCCGAGCCCCTACTGCGCGTAACATAGCTTTATTAGCCATTTCCAGGATTCTCACCAGGTTTTCTGATCTATCTTAGCACCCCTGCGGATAAATTACCCCCTACGTCACCTTAGCGAGAAATTTCCTATGTTTGTTACCCACCGATACTGACGTTTGATTGTGATGGTCGTGTATGTTTTATTGTCACAATAAGAGTTCTGTCAAAGTATTCAAACACGACGCCATTGCGACACTGGGCAAGACGGATGCAAAGATCAATGATTCATGTAACATGGCGCTTTATGTAAGCGAATGGTCAGTTCCTCCGTTCTGCCTTTTTGCCGTAGAGGCAAGACCAAGTACTGTAATAGCTAGGTCATGCGGTTTATTTCCGTTATAATAATTATAGCAAATTTAGGTGTAAATAGGGCCTTCGTAAGACAAACTAATGGCTAAAATTAGGACGACGTCGAGCATCGTCTGATATTTAAAGGACGAAAATTTAGCGTGAAAGTAAAATATAACGGAATATGTATTGCGATAATTAATATGGGCTCAAATTAAATTACTTTTCTGGTTTTATTTATTTGGCGGACGCGAAGTTTGACTGCAGAATTCAGCTGCATTACGTGTTGGTGATTGTTACTGTTTGCTGTCGGTATTTTGCTGAAACACACGCAGAAACTCGTGTTAGCGAGAAACTTCATGTGCAAGTGAAAAGAGAAGCTCATATGAAACATAGTTTATAAAATGCGTTTGTTTTACTTTCCATTTCGCAGTCATGTTTGCAGAAAAGTAACGCCAGTTCTGTGTGTGCTTCATAAATACAGAAACATAAATAGATTATAAAAGTGTGTTCAGTCCATAATTCAGGCCACTCTTTATCATACATTTCTCACACATGACTACTATCATAACATTACATTCTAGTATTGAGTTCCCTTTAAAGACTCAAACTGTTATCCGTACATAAACATCTTTATACTTTTATATGTAGAAACAAATTGCATTTCTGTGTCTTGACTTCTATGCGAATGAATAAGTAATGTATGTAAGCAAAAACTAAACTATTGCTTATAATCTGATTTAAACCCGGAATAATTAATTTAGTAAATAAATACAAGAACACAAAGAATAAGTACCGGAAAGAACTCAGGATAACTCACAATCATATACTTTGTTTCTTAGCCTGTCTGGTATGACGAATCCCTCGCCAATTCGCACTAATTGGTCCTGCCCCTTTCCAAAAATTATCTAAAATCGCAGAACCATTAATTGCAACTCGCGGTACATTAAAAGTAAGGCTATTAAAAAAGTAGAAATTTACTAAATCTCCAAAAAGTAGCATATTACTTCAGCGTGAATTGTATCAATAAAAACAGTAATTTTTCTGAAACAAAAAACAATAAAATTAAGGGTAATAAAAGCTTAGGCGAAGAAACTTTGCGTTGTGCTGAGTACAATCTGGCCAGCTGGGAACATTCGGCTGAAGATATTGAAATGAAACATTTATAACATGGCAGAGTCTTTATGCTCGTCAAACCTACATGATAGTAGCTCAAGGGAGAAGGGAGGTAAAATGGAGGCAATGTCTTTTCTTCACGGCAAAACATACTTAACGAAATGACGGAGCTCTTTCAGATTCATAAGTACAAAGCAAAAATGTGACGATAAAGTAATATTTTCCGTTTTATTTATTTATATTTCTAGTTCATTTAATAGAAGTAACAGAAATTCAGCCACATAACTTAGAGCGACAGGATGAATTTTGAATAGTGAATCGTACAGAATTTGGAAGGCAGCGTTTGTGTAGCTCTGTTAGGCACAGGCTTGTTATATTCCTGGTGTAACCGACAGGGACAATTCTTCGGATCAACGTTTGAACCCGGAGATTCCAGACTACAAACAAGTGTCTTACTGTATTAATTGGGACGTTTGTTCGTTAGATCATGAAGTGTGATGTGAAGCTATTGATTTGGAAGAAGATAATGCCAAATGTTTCGCAGTAATATAAGCACAATTCGCAATGTAATACTGTAGAAACGACATGTACATCTAGCCGGACAGGAGCAGTTCGGGCACTCTAGCATAGCTGCACCGACCTGTTCGATATGTTGCTTTGTCTGGGTTTAGGACAGCAGATCACCATTATGAAACATTAATAACTGCGCAAATTATTCTGTGTATGTACGGTGGTTGTGATAGTGACAGCCACAATGATGATGACAATAATAATAAAAATTAAAGAAATTTAAGCAATGGCTTGATTCCAGGCATAAAATTCCCTTACAGGACCGGATTTTTAGAAAATTTTCTTCAAATTCACTACCTGTTTCTCTCACCTGCTTTGGTGTCCACTATAATTTCTTCCGAGAGATTTCTCCACAGATATTCATTAAGCAAATCATGCTTTTACTGCCCATTTTACACTTCTTGATTAACGGATATATTTACACTGGTTGAGCTGTATAAACTTGGAAGTTATTTCGTATGTAGTTTTATCCATTCATACCTAATTCACCATATGTATGTTAGGTATTTTATTTATATTTATTTTTTCCTTGTTCAGGTTGAATGTCTTCAAACACAAAGACACAACGTGTACACTAATTCAAAGCACCTTTTAAAAAGCGACCATTTCATATGGGCCGCTTATGTTGATCACAAGCACAAAATTTGGATCACCCTCGGGGATAGAAGCGTCTCAATTTCGGTATCCGCGATTTAAATGCTCGTTCATGTTCTAAGAGCAAATATTTACACCTAAAATAAATTCAGGGGTTTAACGAAAAATTGTGACTTCAATTCTGCACGTGAATACGTTATTGCAGTAAAGTGCCTAAGCCAGTGCCTTAACATAACTACGACAAAACTAAAACATCCGAAGCAAAACGAATCCAAGAAGACCAGACTGAGATGTTAGCTTCCCCGATAGCCGTTAGAATTTTCACATCACAAGTTCTGTAGATTTTAGGCTCTTATGACCGTTCATCATGAAAGTACGGTGAAGAGGGAGAAACCAACGAGATGCAACTAATCAGATGTTTATTATCAAACTTCTATCTCAACATGTTTCGGGCATCATTATGCCTATAATCAGAAGAACAAGACTTTTTATTACTGCATTTGATGTTCTGCACTGGTTGTGCTGGCTGTGGTTGTGTGGAACATCAAATGCAGTAATAGACAGTCTTGTTCTCCTGATTATAGGCATAATGATGCCCGAAACATGTTGAGATAGAAGTTTGATAATAAACATCTGATTAGTTGCATCTTGTTGGTTTCTCCCTCTTCACCCTAAGTTCTGCATATTTTTTACTTAAAAGTATAATGAATTAAAGATGTAACAAAATTTGAACTGAAATAGTGTAAATGGAAAGGGGTAGCATTACCTTTCGGTTTTAATTATATTGATGGCCAAACCTCGAAATGAATCACACTGCGAATTCATCAAATTAGTGAAATTGTGATGTAGTGTCAATCCATGAACTACGTTCAGTAACCGAGAGGACTAACCTAACATAACCTAACCTAACCGAAAAGTCTAACCTAATTTTGATATTTTGCAGACCGTGCATCTCAGTATAATCTTAGCAATTAACCAACTTTATGCACAAAAACATGTTTTATAATAAGTTTCTTTTATGCCTTTACATGTTTCGAGCACTTGGTGTTCATCATCAGGAGGTCAAAATTGTATTATACAGCATCTGGTATCATCACACCTGTAGGTGGCCGTCCGGTGCACAGTCCTCTCTCAACCTGTGCACCGGACGTCCACCTACAAAGTGTGATGATACCAGATGCTGTATAATACAACTTTGACCTCCTGATGATGAGCACATAGTGCTCGAAACATGTAGAGGCATATAATAAACTTATTTCAAAACAAGATTTTGTGCATTAAGTTGGTTAATTGCTAAGATTAGACTAACTTAACTTATCAAATTAACGTACCCGAAATTCAGCTGCAGCCACATAGCAATTCCAAGAGCTACGATGTTACACAAGGTAACACAACTCAGAGTATCACGGCCGTGACGGTATGAGTAGATAAAAATACTGAAAACGCGTTGTAACTTGATGAAACGATGCGAGTGTAGAATGACATCGTCAGGTCGATGGAGACAATAAGTCGAAATTGAAGAATGCTTTGTGAAATAAGTTTCAGAATTCAGTGGGGAATGTGAGACTGTGCGATGTATCGATGCTGATACCTAAAACGGAGCTGGAGTTGAAATTGGCTTGGAAAACAACCATTTGATACGCTCTAAAGACAAAAAAAAACATCAAGGATTGGATCTGTCCCATCCTGTTGCTTCATAAGTCCAAGATATTTGGAAGCCAAGAAACGATATTAGCTCGAAAAAGCTCACCGTCTCACCATACCGAATCTGACGAATTTATTGCAAATATTACCTTGTTTGATAAAGTACTAAATAAAGGTAGTCAACGAGAATTGTAAGATACAAAAAAGTAAACAAAAAATTGTTGTCCTTTCTAAAGCTACGGAATTACGATACTAACCAACTTCCATTCCTCTCCCCCAACTTTCTCCTAAAAAACTGTACAGTAGCAATGAAATTTCCTATTACTTGTACATTCCCCTCGACCAAAACTGAAATGCCCTTAGTGTGAAAGGATTCGATATCACACATCTGGTATGTTATTTACCGTTGAGTACCCGCATTGTTATCATTGTATGTACCGAATTGTTGCCAAGCAGTGCACATTTTACGCTTTACGCACTGCGTCAACAGATTATGTTCGCTCACGAACTGCATGCGAGGCGGATATGTGGAGAAAATTAAAGAAACAAAGTCTAACATAAAAGTCTTTCAGCTTATTTATGCCTGCTGTTTTTCGCGTAGATAATTATATGCGACACAACCTGAACGATGCAGTTCAACGACAAGGACAATGCATTTGTTTGAAATTCTCAGCAACCAATTTAATTTGCACATCGAATATTTGGTTAAATTATTTTTTGATTATTTCAATATTAAAAATTCATGGTGACCACTTTTGACATATTTCGAAAGCTACGTGAAGGCTGCCTTGATGTATTTAATTATATCAAATCTAGGACAATAGTGCGGTAATATAGCAATAAATACATTTTAATAGATACGAACTCCACTTTAGTTATGTTGCAAATAACACGAATATTATAGTGCAATATATATATATATATCTTTTTTTTTAATTAACAGCTTTTTATTGTTCATTGTATAAACGTGCTATCCGTACATTCATATTTCGACATTTCTGTAGTGCAATATAATTTTTTTAAAAATAAGATTCTCCTTCAATTTAAATGCCTTATATAACCGGCCAAATCTCAAAGACGGGAACAGGAACTCCACCCAGGGAATATAATGCGTGGTAGTCACAGGAAACGTTAAGTATCTACCGACTAGATGACAAGAAGGATATTTGTGGTTAGGTCTCTTTAGTTTTATTCTCACAGTCACTTCAATATTTCATCATCATCATCATCATCATGTTCCTGAAGGGTTAGGTGTGTTTTCTGTTCCTTGATCCTCAAGATGAAGTTGGTCCCTCCATCTCTTCCTCGGTCGTCCTATGTTCCTTCGTCCTTTTGGTTTATA
>Ga0136643_10003410_pt1 | contig 21435 bp, 23 predicted proteins | sample TergutLab28metaG_FD_96883 | JGI IMG/M metagenome (GOLD analysis project Ga0136643, IMG submission 96883) | Labiotermes labralis P1 segment gut microbial communities from Petit-Saut dam, French Guiana - Lab288 P1 (version 3) (version 3) | ecosystem: Host-associated > Arthropoda: Insects >...
GAGGAGCTAGTAACGTCCTGAAATAACCCATAAATAAATACGCGTAGACGTGTTTTTGCAAAGAGATCTTACTGGTTAGGTTGATTACGATTACTTCCCTTTCCGTTGTGTAATGGTGACATTTTTCTGATAACTTGAATTAGTCTCATAAACTGCAATTGTTCGGTATGGCTAACCACACAGTTGCAGTCCAGCCCCACGTAAAGCGTCTGCGGCAGTTCGCTTGGTGGGAAATTGGGTTCGAATCCGCGCGGGGGCATGGATGTCTGTTTGTTGGTAGGTGTGTGTGTTTTGTCAGGTAGAGGTCTCTGTGTCGGGTGATTACTCATCCAGAGGATTCCTACCGAGTGTGGTGTGTCTGAGTGTGATCGTGAAACTTCCGTAATGAGGACACCCTGGCCCACAATGGGCTGTTGCACCGTGGATTTTGTTATTATTATTATTATTATGTTGCTAGTTTATTACATATTACTAAATTTCGGACCATTAATTTCTCGTACTCTGGTCTGTCTTTTGAGGGTAAATTGGCTGTTGACAGAAGCCAAGAAACGTTTCTTTCACTTATCTTCTTTTGCACAACTTAATTAGTCCAGAACGGACAGTGCTTAGAGAGGTAAAGTAAAAACTTTGCCACGCAGCAAAAGTCTTAGAAGGGGCACAGCTCCACTCATTATTAATATCGGTACTAGGTGGTGGTAAGTGATCAGCTTCACGCTTCTTTTGTCATAACGTCTATAATTCTTCCATCAAGCATGGGATAACATGACGAAGTAAGCCGGACTGAAATTTTGGACAATTCCCATCGCCCATAAAAATCCACATGTTGCGGAGGCTGGATCTGTCTCTGCCGCGAGGTGGAATGGAGAACGAGGGAAACATACTCAGGTGGATGCTTAAAAAAATCCAACCTCAGTCCGCGGACCTTTCCTTTTTCTCGTTCCAGCTGAAGACGGAGACAGATTCAGCCTCCGAAGAGTTGAGAGTTTTTAATATGGGGTTAAGTGCGATGTCCAGGAATTTAGTCTCGGGTGTGATAATATACAGACGCCAAGATTTCTTTAAAGCTAAAGGGCGAAACAGATTTTTATGGGACCAAGCAATACAGAGAAGTTATTTGAGTTCGGTCACCAGATCGCAGTTTCAATAGAGATATGTTTAGCTGTGGACCCCGATAACCGTTTCGGCAGAGATACACTCGCAGATCCTACAAGTGTTTATACAGATATAAGTGAATTTACTTTTCATTGGAAATGATATTGGTTATTCTAATGAAATAGATAAACATCAAAATTACCCTGTTTCCCACACCCCATGGGCCCATATTGTCCACATGGGATACAACAGATGGTTGTCCTTTGGGGATGGATAGGGTGCATCTGGCAGGGGTGGATCGACAGGACACTTACTTACATTGAGACTACAATGACACAGTACTCTATCTGAGGTCGGATGATCTTTATCAGGAGCCCGGCAGATGGTGTCTTTCGTGCAAAAGCATGTCAAGTATGGCTGGCAGTTTTTTTTTCATGTTATCATACGTAGCGAGCAATGATGCATGATATCAGTCACATGTAATAATATTCTGAAGGACTGTCCTCAAGCGTACTCAATTTTTTATGTTTTCGGACAAAAATTAAGCACGGATTTCTCATTCCGGTAATTTCATTATCTCCCCCTTACTTCCAGCATCTTACGTACTATGTTGAAATATTCTAACCATCCTGATCTGAATTAATCAAAATCAGTATTTTTTCCTTAATATGCGAGACCGATTTTCGTACACATACACTAACACACAAACGCAGGGTATAATTATAGTTTTTCGTGTATTCTTCTTTATCCATCATGAGATAACACTCGGGAAGACAAAATATTCTTAATTCAACGGTAGGCAGCATTCCCAAGATTTCGATTTTGGCATGTTGCTGTCTTTTCCAAAGTTTTGAAACTCGCCACGTTTTCTGACGTTTTAGTATTTGTTCTTGCTTGTAGGTGTTATGAGCTTCTTCCTGCATTATGCTGCGGAGACAGGATTATATTGACCTTTACTTCTCTGCCTTTGCCTCCGATTTCCTTATCGCCTTGTGAAAGAGTTTCTGTGTCCTCTATATATATCACCCTATAACTTAACTTCCGTCTGTCATGTTGTGTTTTTTTAATATGTAATTTTCGATTTAAAGGACCATAACACGCTATCAGCGTGGAAAGGAGCCCGAATTGGCGGGCAACTGCTGAATTCTGCGGACCGAACACGCGACGGTGTGGGGTAAAAACAGTTCGCACGCTGACAGTGGTTTGTTGAGAGGATAATAATATGGATTTGTGTGCCTGCAGGCTGCATGTTCTTTGTGATATCACAAAGCTGCTCGTTCAGAGGGAACGCGAACAATAGCGAAGTGACGTGAATCCTATCAGAGCTACGGTTGTTCAATTATTTATTTCTCTGTATTAAGAGCGTCAGAGCGCCGATATGTTTATTTTCTTTATTCATTCCGCTTTGTTTCTTCTCTTTCTTTACTTCCTAATTTTACTTTCCATTTTTTCCTTGTCTCCTTCTTTGTTAATTTTTGTATTTTCGTCCTTCTTGCTTATTTTCCATTTTTTCCTTGTCTCCTTCTTTGTTAATTTTTGTATTTTCATCCTTCTTCTTTATTTTCTTTTTTTCTTCTCTGTTCTTATTTGTTCCTGTCCTTCATTAAATGTCGGGCCTTCCTATCTCGCATTTTGTTATAAACTTTACTACACGCCTTCCTCGTGCTACAAACGAAATATTAAAATTAATGCCGTGATTTATTTTTTAGACCATGATCCGTATAATCTGCTTGCGCAAACCTATTAAAATGAATTTATTTATAGGGGTTCCTATAAATACAATTTTACGAGTACAGCGAGTTTATTTTAATATACAAGGAAGCATCGGCGGGCAATGTAAATAAGTTTTATTCTTCGTTCCTTTATATTCAGTATCAATTTTCCTTAACTCATTATTAATTTTATAGAATTTTCTGTTTTTTTTCTGCATACAGGGTGGCGCAGATGGTTGAGGAGCTGCGCTACAGGCCAGAAGATAGCGGGTTCGATTTACGATGGAGTCATTTGATTTTTAATTGAATTAATCCTTCCGTCCACACTCAGTCTGCAATAGAAATAGACAAATAGAAATAGCATTATCTTCATCTAAATATGTGATCGTAGTGTGAATTATGTGGAGCAATATTTCTTCTCAGTGCAGGTACCCAGAATTGTTATAATGGGACAACACAAATTAAGTGGGCAGAAGAGGATGCAAAAATACGAACCCTTATAGATGGTGCGTTAAAGTACATTTCGTGTCCTGTTACATTCAAAACTACATTGAGTCGCTAATGGGCAACTGGGAGGAGCTTTTAGTTTGTGAGGGGTAATCTATGAATCTGCGAAACCGGCCAAGGTGCGAATCGAAGTAACGGTATTGCCCGTGGCTTTGCCCTTTGTGTTCTGACATCGTAATTTTCAAAACCATTGTTTTGGCACACACTATCTGATACAGAATACCTCCCGACGAATGTCCTGCTGTTAGAACTATGTCACCACTGTTTACATCAGCTTCTCAACTAATGTGACATCGGAACACATTCTGAGCAGTTACAGACTCGGTTCATAGAGTGGAACTGAACACACACTTTGCGATTGTAAGCGAACAATTACTAGACTACTATGGATATTATAACTTTCTGCCGGACACCCAGAATTCCCTCCAAGGACATCAAGGTTCCAGCTAGCATGCGGATGATAATTCCGAACCAATGCTTTTAAGAAGGTCAACAAAAACGTCTGGTTGCGGTTAGGGATTGAATAATCCGTTGAACTTACTTTGAGGTGACTCAGTACAGCGCAATACCGTGTGTATTTGCAATCGGTTAAGCATGGCCTACCGCGTTCGTGATGACAGTTAAGTCGGTATAGGCCCGTACGTAGTCTGTAAACAGTTGCAAGCCTTGTTGACACTGAAACGCCGTTGGTAACACAGGAGTCCCAAAATTGTTGTTTTTGCTGCAACTAACAACAGATCAGGGTCATTATGTTACTAGAACTCTAGAAATATAAGCTAGTACTTGTGTGTGCTGTATTACTTTACTGATTTAACGTCTGCCTGTTGTTCTTCCAAGCTAAACATGTGCTTCATAGGAAGTACACTTAGGGATTTTCTCAGCTGGCCGAAAATCGGTGGTTGGTTAACCACTATTAAAAAAGTTGGCTTGGATACAGAGATAAGTAGGTAGGTATCGGGTCATTACCGGTGTTAAAGCGGCCGGGGCGTGGCTTTGGCACCGAGGTTAAAGAAAGAATAGAGCTATACCTTTGCTCCTCCTGTGTATCTTCATGGCATATTGTAGGGTGAACTTTACCTCTACCTTTACGTAGGTAGGTACATGTGTAGATAACGGGCAGACAGGCAGAGAATTGGTGTCGAATGTAGGTAGTTCGACCCTGATTGTCACAGTCGGACACTGTGACGTAATAATAAGGGATATGAAAGATCATATTTGATGGAGGGGACGATACATCACACCTACATAAGATCCCCTCCCCAGGATTGACAAGTTTGATTTATTAGCACGTTCTCGTCCAAATGCTCATTCATGATGCAGCTTGGAGGCAGTTGGCTTGTTTAATGATGGCTTACCATAGCAATGAGCAGATAACGCTGTTAGGTGTGGGATTAGCCGTGTCTTCCCGCAACGACTCCTACTTGCAACACTGGCCTACAGGATACTTTTGCTAAACTAAACAGTGTATTCCTGTTGGCCGGTAGTCTAACTCACAGGAGTACTAGGAGCAAGCAACAAGCACGGCAATGCACTGCATTCAATTCATGATGAAATATCGCTCTGTAATGGGCTGATAACTCAGAAGGCTGGTGGAGTAACAGCGCTTTAGACACTTAATGTAGAGATATTTGTTTCGAATCTCGGACGAGTTCCTGGTAATTTTTACTAACAAAATGGCGAGATGTTTATTAAAACACGGTCATACACAACACACATACAAGTTTCTTAGATAATTAGTTTTGGTTTTGTTAACAAGCCAGCATCAGACCTTCATCTTTATCAAGACCTTCCAGTGAGCTAGTCCAGCTACCTAAAAAAAAACTTGTACGTGTGTTGTTTAAGACAGTGTTTTAATAAACATTCGAATACAGCACAACGGGCATGAATTACTTTAAAATTACTAGATAGTACCTTCAAAGGAGTGCAATTTGCAATTGAAACTGTTACATTTAATAAAATAATATTCAAGGAATGGGTATGCCCTTCGTTTGTCAGTTTTTGTAAGACTGGTCGGACACCTGCTGTATGTGTTTGAATTTCTGACGACGACTAGGAAAATAGCAGCAGTAACAACTAATTTAATTAAAAATTTGATTGGCGTTTTTCCGAACCAAATTTGTGTGTGTTTATTGTGCCCCATCACTTCTCCCTCGCTGCAGTGCTCCCTCATAGTATTCAGCAATGATTGCAAATTATGAAGTCGTTAAACGCGATACATTCATAATTCGTCTCATAAGTCTAATTATTTCTCAGCGCCTCTTTACTGACCATTCTGCACTATTTCATGAAACTGTTTTGAGAAAAATACGATAGCCGTCTTACACAGGTCACAGCAGGCACACTGTTTTGTATTCCGCAAGTTTCTACCCAGAAATTTTTCGAAGTGTTTCTGTGTCTCTGTACGCCTGTGCTGGGAGAGAATTTTAAGATAAACCACCCCCGCTTTATTTTCCATTTTACATTTTGGATATATTATTTACAACCACTTACTATACTTAAGACATAATCAACTGGGGAACCTCCGTTCATAAAGCAGTAATCCACGATTGAAACATTTTGTGGCTTTGATTTTTGTTTGCAGAATTTTTTCGCTGAAAGTGTGTGTGAGTTTATGTGTTCGTGTGTGTAGGTGTGTTTTGGTTTCCCATCGGACAGACAAATATTTAAACCCTTGTGTAGGTAAAGCAATCCCAGTACAATTCTATTACAAGCGCAGAGGGTTCCTGGATGTTGAGGCACCCACATTTCGAGACAGTCGGCACACGAAAGTCTTAAGTTTATCAGTCCTACTCACTGGCCGCCTTTACCTCCAGGAAATACTCCTGGTACTCATTTTTCTTGGAGCCTGAGTCGGCCCCAGGGCCATACTGCGGCCGGAAGGAGATTCTGTCAATGACAAATTCCAATTATACCATCGTGAATCGAACCCGCGACCTTCCGGCTTGTAGCGCAGTGCTTCAACCAACTGCGCCACCACAGCTGTAATTATATATCCCGCGTACTTTAACGGTAGATAGCAGGATTTAATTGTGAGCTTTATTTGGTTCACGTAACAAACAGTCATGGTCAGTCGCTAAGCGCTCCGCCGCCGTTTGTTCTTTTAAGAGGTGAGAATAAATTTTTAGGAGCGTTCGCATAAATAGCGAAAATTGATATTAATTTCGTGTTGCTGTGCGTCCATCTGTCTGCCCGCACGCATCGGCACGGCTCGCACTGGACGGATTTTCGCGAAATGTGATATTGGGGACTTTTACGAAAATCTGTCGAGGAACTCAAAATTTGTTTAAAATCGGAAAACAATGTGGGGCACTGTGCACGGAGACCTCAATAGGTTTACACTGAAGACAACAGTATGAAATATTTTGTTGCTCTACAATAGTGCGAAAGGAATCCATTTTTGCGTATCCATTGAAATACTCAATGATTTTATATCGTTGACATCTACGTGTTGATCAACAGTATTACACAGGGAAGGTATTGTTGCCTCTACCTTGCTACAAAGGTTACTCAAACGCGTTACAATATTACGTTACACGTACTTCTGCGTATGTCGTTAAAACTCAGTTTAGTTGCGCTTCGTCTTGTAAGGTGTCCATTCAAGCAAATGCTCAGAATTTAGTGTACTGCGGATGCATAAATTGTACCTTTGAAATCAATAATGTCGACAAATCAGTGTGAGGGATAGCAGCCGGACTTCTGTGAGAGAAAATTGGCAGTAGTGCCACTGTTGCAATCACGTTGTGTAATATTCGCGTGCCGCAGCTACCGAGGGTGAGAAGTGTGTTGCGATAGAAGTATCTTACATTGAAACTGTGTGGGAAAAACAAACATGATATCAGCAGTAGGCCTGCAGCATTAACTTACTGGAAGACCGCTGCAGGAGGGTTAGCGCTGCTCTGCGTCCTTTGGCAGGAACATTGAACGGGATATAAGAGACAAATCTGGGGCGTATCCAGGTTTTGCGGGGCCTGAAACTTCTACAATTTTTGAGACCTCTTTAAAAAATAGAATACAAAATTACCAATAAAAAATTAGTTACGAAAGCGAATTTTTTTTGAATGAGAAACCACAACAAATAACAAGTTTAAAGCTTACAAATACCACTAACATTACAAAATCCAGAAAAATAACAATATTTTTATTAATTAACTGCCTGATACACTTCTATAATACCGTATCCCTACCTTTTTGGCTGCATACTCTTTGGTCGCCTCTTCATATGACAATGATTTTGTAATATTTTCTGTAGAGAGAATAGAAAAATAATTCAGTCTTTCCAGTAGCTTTGTTGAATAGTATTGGTAGTTTAGAAACGTTTCTTTCATCTTTACAACTCGTTATTGGTAAATCACGTAATTTTTTAAAATTGTTGTCAAATCTGGGAAACCTCTATTAAGCTTCTTTCATACATGAGCTGTGAGATTTCAGGGCATTTCTAGGCCAGAGCCATGGCCCCTTCCAGGGCCTCAGAAGAGGCTCGTGCAAGTGAGGGGCCCTGAAGCTTATTCATTAGCTTCAATCTGTACTCCTTACCACATAATATTAAGATAATGACTCGAGGAGGAAGAGGAGGAGGAGGAGTGAACTTCATGTGAAACGAATGGGAAGTGCGGGAAATTCGTGCCAAATTTTGGCCATGAAATTTTGATGGGAGAAAGGACTAGGCGCGAAATAGTGCAATGGATTTTAAAATGTGTAACAGTGTGTACAGGATGCATCTGGCTTAGAACGGGGCCCACTGATGGGCTCTTCTGAACACTGCAATGAAGTTAGAAGCACGTGAGGTACGGGGTATTCCTTGGTTGATTGAGAGACTCTGAGTTTTATAGAATGTATCTTCTCCACGCAGTAAATTCAGTGGTGTTACAATCTGCTTGCTTTCACAGATACAATATAATAGTCACCGTCTTCAAAGGGAAGCTCTAGCCACGTACATTCCAAAAAAAGTAAAAATGCAGAATTATTTCGAACACATTAAAGACAACGATGCGTGCTCTGTGTTTCTGTTATGTGGCCTTACAAGAAATAAGAATTTAAACAACGTGTTATGTGTTTCCTGTTGTTTTTAATATGTTTTATAGTGTCTGGTGGTACATCAGTATATTAGCTGTGTAACATTGTGACAATAGCAAATGCCAGTGATTGAATTCATAAACATTCGAAATTTTGTTGGCTCACTCCCCGAAAAATCTACGTGCTTGTAGATTGTTTGTTGCCTGATTTGGAGTCAGTCACCACAGTCTTTAGGGCTACCAAATGACGTTTCGGGAGCGAAGAGAGAGGAGAAAGATATAATTTTCTGTCCAGTATTATATAGGTATAATGACTTTTTTATTTTCAGACATTTGTCACAGTCGCCATTCTGGTATGCCGTTAGGACTAATCACACGAGTCAAAAAAGTGATGGTTTTGCCATGGTGTGACATTCTGGAAAGCGAGTGGACGTGTGTGCTGTCCATAAAGACTAGACATGCAGACGCTTAGTGTGATGAACGGACAGACGTATGCGTCTGGCTATAACATTTGTTCTTTTTTGTCATAAAATAAGGCATTGGAGCCGAATCTTTTGCTGCTGTCGTAGTATTACTGGGCGCGGACATACTGGCCACTGGATTTCATAAAAGGTGGACAACTGTTGTCCTCTGGGAATGGAAGGGCTCTTTCGTAATGGTGCCCGGCCGGAGGGCCTAGCGACAAAAATTGTAGAAGTTATTAGACCCTTCAGAATAAAATTAATCTAATTTGTGTTTAAAAGTGCATTTTTACCTGACATACCACTCAGAGTCTTCATTATAAATACCAGTTTATTTATGTTGTTTAGAGAAAAAATCGCTGTTTATTTTAAGAAAAATGCGAAATAATTGAATGCATTCAGCAGGAAAAATTGCAGAGTTTTTGTTTTGTATATACAGTATAGTAACTACTGAGAATTAGAGGGTTAAATGAATACCAGTTATTCACAGTGACTGGTCATACTGAATATATATATACCAAAATACTGAAAATGGCGTTACTGAGACAATGAATTCCTCCACGACAACCTAACCTCTGCTGTTTATATGATGTTAAAGAATAGGCATGTTAACATAACACTATAGTGGACCTCCTTTGACTTATTCACGCACACGTTTAGATGTAATAAATGAAAGAAAAGGGAAACGTAAGTGTCTGAGACCCATACAGTTTCCATTATTACCAAGATCTCAGTTCTTGTGGTATTGTAGTCCTCGATCTTCATTGTTTATGAGAACATAGGCGTCAGTACCGATAGAGATTTGTGTTAGCACCTGAACGTCTCCACGGGCTGGATTAAGTTTTTATAGCGGTTCGCTTCCGGCCTGCTGTCCGCATAAATAACACCCATAACTTGAAATATTCTCGGTCGCATGACAGAAATGTATCATATCTGAAACCACTTCTACCCATTGCACAGACCGATATTGGTATGGCGTGTTATAACGAGAAAGTGATGCAAGATATTGGAGGTCGGGTTGGGCGTGGGGAGGGGGTGCGGAGGATCAAAATCGGTCCCGGTTCGATGGGCTGTGAAATGAGTTCGCCAGAACAATTATCACATCCCCTTCCAGTGAATAACTTCAGTACTGGCTTCTAAAGAAATGTCTAGGCACTCCTTCTGCCTTACCATGTACAGTGACTGCAGTATTGGCTGCTAGAGAAATGTCTAGGCACTGCCTGTGCTTGCCATGTACAGTGACTGCAGTACTGGCTTCTGGAGAAATGACTAGGCACTCCCTCTACCTTACCATGTACAGTGACTGCAGTACTGGCTTCTGGAGAAATTACTAGGCACTCCCTCTGCCTTACCATGTACAGTGACTGCAGTACTGGCTTTTGGAGAAATGTCTAGGCACTCCCTCTGCCTTACCATGTACAGTGACTGCAGTACTGGCTGCTAGAGAAATGTCTAGGTACTGCCTGTGCCTTGTCATGTACATTGACTTCTCTACCGGCTGTTGTTATCAAGTAGTACAGTAGGACTGGTGTTTAGTGATCTGAAATCCCGACTGTCATGATTGATCTCTGGAGGTTTTTAGTTCTAATACTGCACCTATGATTCAACATTATCATTGTATAATTATATGTGCTGGTCCGTGTACGACGGTTTGTCGTTGCCTCGTTTCCTCATATTTGCCAATCCTAAACGGTCCTGTGGATGATATACTATACCTAGTGCTTGGAATACCTAATCTTAGATGGTAGGATAATATTGAACTTGATCATGACTCGGTTGGGAGGCCGTGAACTGTACTGATCTGGCGCAGCATAGGGACAAGTGATGGACTCTTGTGAACGCAGTAATGAACCTTTGGTTTGCATAAAATGCTGCGGGGAATGTCTTGACTAGCTGAGGCACTACTAGCTACTCATAAAGGACTTGTTCCGCGGCGTTACTAATTAACTCATCTTTCTGTTGTGTTCAGATATGAGGCTGAACTACCGACTTGTTGACTTTCCTTGCTGAATCATACTGTTCTCTGCGTCTCATCCCAGTCTGCTGGGAAACAAATGGACGAGCTGGACTTGATGTACGATAATGGCCGCTGATCGCGCACAATTGCGGGACGCATCCTCTCCTACAATTTAGTAAATTACCTCTCAGAGTTTGGAGACCAACAAACCACAGGACTGGGGTCTTCTAATTAACGGTTCGTCTCTGAGGACAGGCTCATCAGAAAACCGGACACTCATTGCAATGTTATAGACATTTTGACTCTTTCCATGCTGCATACGATATAACTTATTTAAAATCCTTGACTATTCCGGCGTGAATGTATTCACAGAGGATGCGCGACGTGCACTTGTCCAGTAATCAGTGAAGAATCAAATTTTGGCTCTTCAGTAACATAAATTACACTTCGTCAGGAAGACGGACTAACTGAAACGGATTTCCTTAAAGCATTGCTGTACAATTTACTGTACTCAAAATAAATATATAAGTTTAATTCAGAAATTTTGAGACGAATGATTCAGGCTGGATATTTGTGTGATTGTACTACATTTGTCGTCCAGCCGGTCCGCGTTTTTAGTTCATTCTTTCGGCGTTTTGTGCCCGTCATTGTATCTGATGCCAACCCGGCGTCCGTCTGTCAGCTGCCTGGAAAACAGAAGTGTTCTTTGCCTATTGAAGTTAAACCCAATAGGTTTAACTTCGGCCTGTTAGAATCTGTGTTTTGGCAATGAGTTCTTCACAAAATTAAAATATTAATCTCTCTTATATAATTCGCTTGTTGTGAGCGATTGAGTGAGTCACACCATGGCTGCCTTGGTTAAAAGTGACATCACACCCAGGTTGCCGTGGTTACGTAAAGGAATGGGGAAGATTTTGTTCTCTGTGCTGTTTTCGCTGAAGCCGAAGAAACAGTGACTATACCTGATAAAGTATTCTCTGTAAGATACCTACTTTATGCAGAAGAGACAGCCGGGCGTCGAGCTTACGATACATTTTAAACCACATGGTGGCACTCCGACAATTAAAATTAACTCTTGGTTTTCTGCAAGAATGAATAAACATGAGTGAGTGAGTTAGTGAGTGGATGAGTGAATCACACACCTCGTCGATTGTTATCGGTAGTAATGGATGCTGCTCGATACTTATGGAATGATATTGGTTATTACAGAGTACTGTCAATAGCAGTCGATTACTAACTATTGTTACCGATTAGAGTTATAAGCACCGGTTAGGCTGGCTGTCAGCTGTTATTACTATCGATGGATACAGATGTCTCATAATAATAACAGTAATGAGAGCACAAATGATACAGCGATGGATATTTTGGATTAGAACACTGTGTGTGAGGAATGTAGGCTTGATGGATTCTTCTTGGGACATTTCGTTAGCTCTGTTGTACACAATTTATCTTACCACGAACACATAAGATCCGCCTATTGAAAACTTATCGCTACTGGGAAAAGACAGCCAGATGCAACGTTACTCGTGTAGAACGCTGCAAGCTTCTGAGGGTGGTGTAACGAACTTGGTGTCGTTTGCTTTACATGTAGGTCTACTGTGTCCACCATATCGTGTGTCGAAGGCACTATCGGCAGTCATCCTCAGGCTAAAAATACGGCTAAAACCTGCTCATTAAAGCCGGATGGGTAAAGATATTCTCAGCCTCCGGGCTGTTTTATGTTACTGAATAAAGTAAATTACACTTCGGTGCGATACTGAATTCCATTTGTTCCTGTGGGTAACAAAGTTTGTTTGCTACATTCAGAGTTGTATCTGTGGGTGACATATTCTGTTCTTTTTCTGTCACTTTGCTTTTCTCCAAGACAACACCCTTGCTTTTGGGCTAGGAAAAAAAATCTAAAACTGATACAGCTGCTTCTATAGTGATTACCATTCCTTGATAAATGGCATTATCCATTTCAATGTACCGAATGTGCATTTTAGAAAAGAATTTAGGCAATATAACAAGTAGCATTTTGTTTTCTATGAAAGTTTATTTTAAACCAAAGGAAGTGGGAAATGCCAGGGAATATTGTACGTGTTTGTTGTTAGGCCATAGAAATAGGTCCAGAGGGAGAATATGGTGTCTTTTTGATGCCATAGCGTTACAGTTACATTGTTATATACCCGGTATTGTTGTCTGACCGCCATACTTCCCTGCCTTGTTCGTGTTGTGTTCCGTTTATTCGAAAATCAGTTTATATAAAATAAATGTTATGTTCTTTCCTCATGTAACATTGGGCCCCTGCAGGCGAATATGTATCCAAATTTTGTTGGATTCGGAGCACAACCCATAACAAAAGTGCCACTTGTTCGTCAGCACAATGAGGCTTTGTCAGCAGGCGAGCGGTTTTTGTTAAACGCCAGTATAATTACGGGCCATTCCTTGTAACGTGTCCGAGATCGATGTTTTAAGTGAGATTGTATTTCAGAATATGTAGCTCAGGATATAATTTGGGCATATTATGCATGAAGTAGTAAGTGAAATTAAACTATTACAGAGAGGAACTTCATAGCCGTGACTGAAATTTTGGATGCTGTCCCACAGTTTTCGAAGACTGGATCTCCCTCCGTCTTCAAGTGATACGTTAGGAAGAGCCAGGGACTGAAACTAGTTTTTTTTTTTGGTACCGTTAGGTTAGTTAGGTGTACTTCCTTGGTTATTTGGTTTCAGAAATTCCCACGCTCAGACAGGTTGAGTCACTTCATACTCTGCGCAGACCAAATGTTAGAATTCCTCTTATAGGAGTTCCGACGACGGTATATGATCTTAGTCGTGACTGAAATTTAGAACACTGTCCATCATTCCACGCTAAAATCCCACAGAGATTCGGAGATTATTTCTATTTCCGTCATCAAGCGGAATTGAAAAATGCTAATCCCAGTCTCAGAGTAGTTTCTGCCCTTTCACCTGACGACAGAAGTAGCTTCACCTTCGAGACGCTGTGGGATTTATAGCGTGAAATGATGGACAGTGCCCAAAATGGCAGTCACGAGTGTGACCACCTAGTCTCCCATTTTTAGAATCCTTTAAAGGAACCAAAATTTTTTTTTTCGCTACACAGTGTGGAATTAAGAGTGATTAAATGAGGTTTCCCGAGTCTGGCCGTTTCTGAAACAAAATAAGCAACAAGGCAAACTACAAGCCAACAATCGCTGAAATTAGAATCCAGTAACAGATATATTAATTATCTCACTTATAAGTCGAATGGAAAGTTAACTGTTATTGATACATTGAAATGTACGGGTAGGTGTCAGGAAGCTGTAGCGACCTTACGATATGCTTCAAGGGAATGAGGCCAGAGATAAACAGAGTGTGATGTGTGCGTATAACGTCACGTTGAGGTGCGTTCGGTTATGTGCATCCTGGACCCTTGTCATGTTCATTCCATTTAAATCAACCGATGACAAATGTTATTGATGTTTACTCTCACTCACTCACCCACACACACACACACACACAAGCACAGACGCTGTAGAATGTTATTGCTATTAGTAAGGCCTGGTATTATATTTATCTGAAGAATTTATTGTTTATATTTATTTGCTGTCTTTTTTTTGTCGTATTTATCTGTCATTTATAAACTCTTGTCGAAATATTTTGTATTTTATGACTTACAAACAATATTTCTTATTTGCTATATAGAAATATTTATAATTTGTATACAAACAAAATTTCGTGTTCACACATATAAGCGATAAATATTAAATATTTTGATTAAATGGCAGCATGACGTCACAACACCAAATGTACGTCGTCGATTATTACATCACACCCAACAAATTACAACCTATTATTCCTGTCCATTATAATAAAACTTTAAATTCTTCAACAGATATGAATAAAAGAACTTAACATACAATATCGCGAAAATCCGTCCACTGGGAGCCGAGTCGTTCCGTGCGGACGGACAGACAGACATGATGAAGCTGCATGTCGCTTTTCGCAACTTTGAAGACTCGCCTAAACGCTTAGGATATCCGTTTTCCAGGACAGGACTTGCCGAATAGGAAATAGGTACTTACAATAAAATCGGCTTGCGTTGTTGCATGCACTGCCTGTTGTGAGAGAGACATGTAAATCGAAGGACATGATAATTTGATCAGTTATTCTTCTAAATAATTCTGCAGTACCCTTTGCTTACGGGTCTGCCCGAGCCTTATTCCATTATATTCTATAAGGCCTTCAACAGAGGACTGACTCTCCCACCCCACTCAGAAGTGCTGGTTCTCAAATTCGTCATCGCGCGTTAAGTAACGGATTGCATTTGAAAGGATTAGCTGTAAATATCGCGTCCTGCGCTATAAATGGTTTTCTAAATATGAAAGCAAAATTAATGCGCAAGGAAATTGCCAACAACCTTTAGTGTTCCAGATGCCCTTTTAAGAAACTGTATAGTGAGTTCGGTAGGGATATTTTTAGAAACTGCTTCCATGTTTGATAAATTGACAGGTGTCATTTGATGTAAGGGAAAAGTAAGAACTGAGGAAAATGTGAAACATATGAAGAAAACATATCAAACTAGTCCCATGATGTAATTTTCTCTCTCCTTAAGAAGAATCACGAACATGACATTGTTGCCGGAAATTTCTTTGCATTTGTACCTCACTGTCACATGTTAACTGCGTTTTCATTATCAACTCCCTCTGTTGTTTAACGTAGGACTTCATCTTCACATTCAGGACTAAACTCCCAGCGTTTGTCCACTCTACGCAAGTGTACCAACATCAGAACAAAACGGTTTTCGAAAGAAAATTTAAAATGCAAAAAGTCTTTTAGTAGACCCTGAAGCCGGAACATGTTGCAGCAAACCATTGTAACAACATCCCTTGGGATAGGAATCTGACAAAAAGTACCCCAGAAGTAGAACTTAGGATCGTCTGTGATGGTGCTGGGCAGTACCGAACAACTGTCCTGTTCAGACAAAAGGCTGTACACTATATCGAAAACCATCAATGTGTATAGAATGATATTTCCACGGGAGTAGAAAATATAGAAAAAGCCTTCTCCCCCTCGCTTGTTGGTCCCATGCCGCACGTATGTTACATTCATACTTGTAATGTAAGTGGAATGGGAGAGTCAAACGGTCACTAACCTCAATAAATGGATTAAAAAAATAAGACTAGCACAATGCGTTGGGGCTGTCACCTCCCGCGGAAAGTCCCACTTGAGATGTCCTGTCACTCACTGATGGTGACATGTTTTTCACTTAGCATGCCATGCAACGCAACAACTGAAGCGTGCTGCTCCCCTATCAATGTTACAAGTCGGTGGTTTGCAAGCTGTGGTGCGTGGACTACTTTCGGTACCCCTCGAATGTGGATTGTGATGAACTGAAGGCGACCATTTTCCATGTTATGTGTTTAACATTCTTCGTGTTGTAAAAGTGATATGTCGCCCATAAACTGCTGTATTCGGGTTGATGTTAGTAAAAAAGAAAACACATGCCATCTGTTGGCAGTGTAAAGTAGCTGTTTGTGGGTTCTAGGTGCGTTTTTAAGGCAGTGACTGTCTGTCCTTCTAGTTGTCTGTGTGATCGCAATGAAGAACTCGGCTCCCACTTGGAGTACTTTCATAAAATTTTATATTGAATATTTTCAAAGAAATCTGCTTTCGTTATAATCAGAAAGAAAAGCCAAAACTTTACATAAAGACCCCCATATATTTATGTTAAAATCTCCCAGTTTACGAGATAAATACCACTAATATGAGAGAGAGGTAGAGAGAGAAAGGCCGAAGAAACATTTAACGAGCTAAATATAATACAGCGCCACATGGACTCCGAGTAATGAGGACAAAAATTCGAATGTGCATTTCTGTTACTTTATACGTGCATTGCATATGTTGTCAATAAAATTTGTAAATTAATGTGGCAAATACAAAGAGACGAAGTTTTTTTTTTATTTAATACTCGTCGCGGAGAATGTTAATTGTAGGCTTATAATAGTAATACAAACACCATGCAGGAGTTGTTAAAGATATTTCTCGTTGAATTTGTAGATAAAATATATATCACGTGATTCATATTTACATTTCCGTCTTACAGCAATAACCAAATCGAGTTTTTTGTTTGGCTGCAATTACGTCCTGTACGTAGTCTCGAATTTTTCCCATGTATGCTACACGTCCCACCGGTCTTTTCTTCCTTTAATCATCTGAACTATATCACTTGCAGGGTACAAGGTACGCGTTCTCCCCATCTTCGTGATACGAAGCATAAAGTTGTCAATCTCTTACAGTTTAGCTGCCATTCTAGTTATGGGTCTTCTCACACTTACCGCTCGACCTTTGGCCAAGCAGGCATTACTGAAATGAGCCGGGATAATACGGTGACTACCTGCGTAATGGATGACATGGTTTCAATTTCCGGTTGAGCCAAGGATCCCACTCTTCTGAGCCTTGAATCATGACCTATATGGCCGTTAGTATTGATATCTCGCAAGAGATTTCCTCGTTTCCATTAACAGTGTCTTCGGTACACCTGGTCACCAATAAATGCTCAGTGAGGCCGGAGTGGGGGAGGGGGTTCTAGACTTGAGACTAAATTGCTGGACCGTAAAACTGGCCACACACCTCCACCTTGAGTGGAGTTGAAAAATTCGTAGAGTTTACATTCACATCACTAATGTCACTCAAAGCAAGGTTCTTGCGTTTAGGAAGAAATTTAATTTTGAACTTGGCTTCCTTCAAATCAATTCACTCAGCGTTTCAGAGCGGACACTGAGGGTTGAATTTCTGACACCCATACCCTGTCTAAGCCTCCACTCCCTTCCCAGGACATGTGACACCGATCTTCGTCACAACAATGTACGTGGTATGTTTCTCTCGTTCTGAATTCAAATGCCGCCGCAGGGTTGGACAAACTTGGATATTCTGACAGACAGAACGTTGTGCCCAGGATCTGCTTCCAATGGGGAACAAAGGTGAGGTACGAAATATAATTTAGTTGCAAAACTCCGCGTATCAGCTACGTGTTGACGTACATGTCTGATGCATTTAGCGGGTCTTCCTGTTACAGAAACAACTCCTTATAGGCCTAACATGTGAAAGGTATCTGAAGTGGTAAAGCCTGTGATTTGTGTTTGGGAGTTTGCGATTCGAATCTCGCCCGAAATCAGACTATCCCACTGAGACGGCGTGAGGTTTTATTTAATTCCTGTAGGCAAACATCGAGATAACACCTCAAATTGAGGGACGACCTGTTCTCTCTACACATATTTCATTCATAATTTATTATTTTTCTACCATTTAACGGTGTAAAGTCTGAGATACTGACACATCATGAATATCTGTAAGTAAAAGTAATTAAATGATAAATAAATAAATAACTAGATAAATAAAATCGTGGATCGTAATCAGTTTCCTGTGTAGCTAACGAAGGTTCTTAATGTGTAATAGACCTACCCATATAGTTCACTGGCTTCACCTTTTTACGAAAAAAATTTTTGACGAGCACTTTGTCTTTTCTTCTTTCATGAAAGTAAGACATCGCGTTTTTACCCATACAAGTTAAGTGGTAAAACATTTCTTTCATATGTATTCATATTTGTGTTGGCTACAGCACACAGTATAATGATACGCATCACTTCCTGGGTGTATTCTTACATTAATAACGACCTGGAGCATGCGGTGGTGCAGTTGGTTGAAGAACTTCTCTACAAGTCGAAAGGTCGCGGGTTCGATTCCCGATGGTGTCGCCCTTCCGGTCGTACTATGGTCCCTGCGTTCACTTGGCCTCTAACAGAAATGAGTGCCAGGCGTATCTCCTAGGGATTAAAGGCGGTCGGTGCGTGGGGCTGACAACCTTGCTATCTACATGTGCCGATTGTCTCGAAATCTGGGAGCCTCAGGCTCCTGGGACCCTCTGGGCCTCTAATATACCTGCACAATACCTTTAATAGCAACCTATTATCTTCGACCTCATAATCAACAACCGACTCCTTCTGTCAGTTCAGTTTTAATAGCACTTCCCTCCAGGCCTAGGTCTGCTGCTAACTAAGCTCTTATACTATCTTCCATTCGTCTTTTCTAAACAAAATTCGGTTCAGGATGCAGCTTTTAATTCTCTATTCATGCTACACGTTTAGCTCATATCTTTCTCCTTCATTTGAGTGCACTAATAATATTTGATGATGATTATAAGTAACAACAGAAAAAACTCTCCATTGTGTAATTTCCTCTAATCTTGTCACCTTCTCTTCCTTCGTTTCAGGTATTCTTCACAGCAGTTTTTTTTCCCCCGAACACACACAATCCACTCTTCAAATTCCAGTGCCGCATGTAATTTTATGTAACTTTGTAGCTGTTTTGCCGTCATGAGCTCCTATCTCCATTAGGCCCCTAAGAATATCCGTGTCTTTCCATAAATGTCAGTTGGTAAGGTTTTCAGATTTTACAAGCCTCAGTTACAAAACATTTCAGAACCGTTGTATGGTTTAAAGCATTTGGTTGTGTTTGACGAAAGGAAATTGTTCACCCCTGAAACAAGTGAAGTATGATATTCGCTGTCAATCCGGCTTGTTGCCGATACTGGGCCTTCTCTCAGCCATTGTCAGTTGGACAGTCGTTAACCATGTCAACAGCATTACACAATTTGATATTTCATCGTGGCGTTCTGCAATACGTGTTACTTGTTGAGGAGGGTCATTGACGTGTGGGGTCAAGAAAGAAACGTATTTCAGAGAGCAGTGAACACTGTTCGTGATCTGTGACATGTAATGGCGAACATGAGGACTCGTGTGACGCAGCGTTTCTCTTAACATTGTTATGAAGCTCATAGTCAGGAGTTCATGTCTCTCCATCAAGGCACACATTTAGGCTTCCATATGTTTCTTCTCCGAAACTTACTTACTTACATGCTTATTACATGGAGCAGAGTCCTTCTTGAGAAGCTAACCGGTTCTCAGCTAGTCAAGAAATTCCCCGCACTTTATGGAACCCGAATGTTTATTACCGCATTCACAAGTGCCCGCCACCTGTCCCTATCCTGAGCCAGCTTGATCCAGTCCATGCCCCCCATTCCCACTTTCTGAAGATCCATCTTAAGATTATCTTCCCATGTACGTCTGATTCTTCAAAGTGGTCTCTTTACCTCAGGTTTCCCCACTAAAACCCTGTATTCACCTCTCCTGTCCCCCACACATGCTACATGTTCCGCCCATGTCACTCTTCTCGATTTGATCACGTGAATAATAATTAGTGAGGAGAACTGATCATTAAGCTCCTCATTATGTAGTTTTCTCCATTCCCCTATTCCCTCGTCCCTCTTAGGTCCAAATATTCTCCTCAACACCCTATTCTCAAACACCCTCAGCCTACGTTCCTCCCTCAATGTCAGCGACCAAGTTTCAAACCCATACAAAACAACAGGCATAATTATAGTTCTGTATATCTTAATCTTCATTTTCTTGGACAGAAACCTGGAAGACAAAATTTCTGCGCCGAGTAACAGCAAGCATTCCCTGACTTCAGTCTGCTCTTAATTTCTTCCTGAATAGAATTTTGATGCGTTAGGGTTGCTCCCAAATATTTGAATTGTTCCATCCTCTCGAAGGAACTATTACGTGACCTCGTCCTGCATTCTGATCTCGAGAATGACCGAGTACTTAGTTTTATCAACATTTACTTACATTCCAACCTCCTTAATAGCAACTACTAAAGCTTCTTTTGTGTGTGTGTGTAAGCTTCCGCATAGTATATTAGCATAATCAGCATAAGCCAAAAGCTGATGAATACCATTTAATTTCAAACCATTCTGGTTTACCTGAACCCTCCTACTGTCATACTTCAAAGCAAGGCTGAAAAGCAATGGCTTTAAAGCATCTACTTGTTTCAAACCACTCTTAACAGGAAACACGTCAGACAATGCCTGCTTACCCGGGCTCAGCTATAGGTTTCATTCAGACACATTTTATAATCCTTACCAGTTTCATGGTGATACCAAACTCAATGAGAATGTTACGTGCACAAGACCTCCCTCCTAACTGAATCATAGGCTGTCTTGAAGTATGTATGCACTGCTTCATTGTTTTCCCTTTTTTCTAAAGTATTTGACAAATGCAGCTTATATGATCAGTAGCTCACCTGATACATTTAAATACACACTGATATCCCCAATCATTTCCCCTGCATATGGGGTTAATTTTGACAGCATGTTGGATAAAATTTTGTACGTAGTTGGCAAGAGTGATATGCCTCTTCTTCAAAACTACTGCACGACTCCTGGTGGAACTTTGTTTCGGGTGTGGACACTCATTGCGTATGTGTGTGTGTGTGGAATTTAATTTTCGCCCTTTTCGGTTCATTATAACCCCTGCGTTATATAAATATCGTACTAAAAAACAACTAGCTGCATGGAATAGAGTGCTTCTCGAGAAGCTGATAGTCGCTCAGATGATCAAGACATTTCTGGCTATTACAGAACCCGAGGTCATTCCTGTGTTAGAAATAAAAATGCATTTTTTTTCTGTTCTGAAGCAGTTATATCCAAGTGGAAGCAAAAGTGGCTTATCGCAATAACAACTGGCACGTAACACAAAATATACTTAGATTTGTTTAGGGGGAAAAGGTGAAGGGGTGAGGCGTTATGTATACTTGGGCACTGAAAGCGAGCTTGTATTTGTAGCCTACGGCCTGTACTCGTGTTCACGAAA